>Ga0194130_10000578_pt1 | contig 66811 bp, 53 predicted proteins | sample TA2KigsurfametaG_FD_160084 | JGI IMG/M metagenome (GOLD analysis project Ga0194130, IMG submission 160084) | Freshwater microbial communities from Lake Tanganyika, Tanzania - TA2015050 Kigoma 12 surface | ecosystem: Environmental > Aquatic > Freshwater > Lake | place: Tanzania: Lake Tanganyika...
GGAGGAGCTGGAGCTGGTTTAGGAGGAGGAGCTGGAGCTGCTTTGGGAGGAGGAGCTGGAGCTGGTTTGCGATGAGGAGCAGGACGTGGAGCAGGAGATGATTTTCTAAAAAATCTTCTTCTTAATAAATGTCTACCAGATGATGAATTTTCATCATCTAATTCATTATCTATTGGTATATTTTCTTGTTGTAAATTAGTATTTAATTTTCCATATTCTTCATTCAAATTTAAGTTATTATCTAAATCAGTCACATCATTATGTGGATTATCAAACCCATACGCTGAAGACATAACTAAAGCTAAAAACATAATCGTTAAGATTCGTTTCATATTAGATATTTTTATTCTATAGTGAAATCTTTATATATCAATTTTTTGTTAATTATATTTATGAAATAACAATTTTAAAAATATATAAAAAAAATAAAATATAAATATGTATATAAAGATGGATAATAACTTAAATCAATTAATATTAAATTTACAATTTAAAGCAGATAGTATTGCTGAGCAAACTTCTCTTGAAAAATATCTAAAACAAGAATTAGATAACATTACTAAAGATAATATTCAAGATCATTGGAATGATGCTAAAGAAACACTAGGTAATAAATTAATAAAAAATAAAGATGATTTATTAAAATATAAAAAATTGGCGTATTTATCTACAACAATTAATTTATTTATAATTACTGGATTATGTATTAAAAAATTCATGAAATAATTATAAATTATAAATTCTCATATGAATATATAATTTATAATGAACCAGAATGAAAATAGACAAAAACATTTTTCAATTACTTCTGCACCATTAATTGATAATAATATTCCTGTTGGTGATCCAATTTCAATATTAAACGGTCTTAATGCTGTTGAGTATGCTACATTATTAAGTGCTTCAGCTAAAGCTAAAGAAAAACCATTAGTTTCAATAGAATTCAATGAAATATTAGATGTAAAAGCATCTTCTTTATTTTTATCAACAAAAAAAAATATTAATATAGAAAATAGACTAGAGACAGTCTTATTTAACGGAATATCATTAAAAACATTATTAACTTCATCAAGTAATTTAGTTTTTAAAGAGAACAAAAATAAAACTTGTTTATGTTTTATAAATAATAATTATGCTAATGGAATAATATTTAAAAAAAATGACAAATACTTTGTTTTAACAAGTAATTCAATAAATGTAGGATATAATCAATATATTGAAATTCAAATTAATGGAAAACATCTGTTACGATCCAGTATTTTTGGTATAGACTATATGTCAAACTTATTAATTGCTATGATAAATGTTGAAGAGTCTAATAATACATATTATCAAAGTACAAAAATTTACAATATTATTAATACGATTGAATTTTTTAATCTTGATGATAAATATGATAATATTTTTACTGATAAATCAACTAATGGAATTGATTTATTTATAGTAAATCATAATCTTTATAATTCACCATCTATAGATAAATGCCTCATGTTAAATAATAGATATTATGGTGATATAAATAAGAAATCAACTATAGAATCTATTTTAGTAAGTCATAGAATCAATAAATATGAAGCAGGTTCATTAATTTTAGATTCAAATGGTAAAATAGTAGGTTGTTTAACAGCTGGGGCTCTTAATGCTGATGCATCTCTTGATAAAAATATTTCTATAGGTCTTCCTGCTAATTTTATTTATAGCTTTATTAATATGAATATTAATAACTTAAATACATATTACGATATAACTAAGAGTGTAGCATTTAATACTAACTTATTATGGACTGATATCAATAAAGTCATCAAAAAATCTTTTTTAGGAATAAGTTGTTATCCGTTTTCATTAGAAGAAACAGATTTGAATGAGATTTATAAATTAACTAATAATGTGAGCGGTATATTTATTGATGGATTTATTGAATATTATAATAAGATTAATTATAAAATATCATTTAATAAGTCTTATGGAAATAATATTAATGCAGTTCAGATTTATAATCCTATACTTTATGGTAACGCTATCCCTTACAATAACACAGAGAGTCCATTATTTTTATTCAACTTGAGTCCGAATAGAATATTAATACTTAGCATTACTTTTTATTCTATAAATGCTGGTCAAACCATAACTATTAATATCGGAAAATCTGAAAATGAAACATCTATATCAAAATTTTTGTATGAATATGGTCCTGATGGATTAGGGAATTATAGCGATATAATAATTACATATATATATAAGGCTAAAATAGGTCAAGATAATATAATAAAATGGTTGACAAATAATGGTTTATTTTATAAGGAAACTATAAAAAGTAAATTAATTGCATATTACCAATCAGATGGAATAAACAGTGGTAAAAACATTATTATAGCAAATAAAACATTACCTTTTACTACAACTGATACAGAATTAAATGTGTATAATTATAATAATAATAGTTATGATTTATCATCTTATACTAATCTTCAAGTCAATAGCACTTTTCCCAGTATTAATATAATAAATCAGGTTCCTATTAATATTAAATTCATAATTGTATATATTATATCAGATGTGCCTGGTAAAATTATATTAGAAACATTTAATACAGCATCTAAATTTGAAAATGAATATATACCTTCGTATGGATATAAAAGATATGAATTTAATCTTAATAATAGCACTACATTTAAATTATATTATCAAAACGGAAATGTATCTCAGACGCTATTTAAAATGGAAACATTTATTACAGATGATTATAATATATTATTACAACAAACAACACAAATTCCTTTTCCATTAATTGTAAAAAATGCTGAAAATTTTGGTCAATATATTTATAGCAACTATTCAAATGAATTAACAAACATAAATTCTATAAATTATATTTTGTAATATTAAAATTATTTGATATAAAATATATACATACATATGTCCAGTTTTCATCAAATTTATTCAGAACAAATAAACAAAATCTGTCTTGTATTTAATCAATTAAGCTCTGGTTCAGGATTATTATTTTGGTATGATACTAAGTTATATTTAATTACAGTAAAACATATTTTAAATAATATTATTAATCCTATAATATTCTCTATAGTTAATGTTAATGTTTGGAATAATAATTTTTATAAATATGAACAACAAACTAAAATATTAGCATTTATATGTATAGGATTTGATAACACGTCAGATATAATGATATGTTCATATAATGCAACTTTAAATATTAATAATAATATTGAATATTTAAGCACAGATAAATTATTAAATAAAAATTTTATTGAGGCATTTGAATATTCTGATTTTATAGATTCTCGTCAATCAATTATTGGCGAAAAAATATGTATTATAGGTCAATCAAACACAGATAATAACACAATTTCAACTGGTATAATAAAAGATAATTCTTATAATGGGTTGCCTCTTATTAGTGAAATGACTGAATGTATTTTATGTGATGTCGCGACATATAAAGGCGCTAGTGGTTCTCCTATTATAAATCTTAATAATAAAATATGTGGAATAGTAGTGGGAGGATTTGAAGAATATTTAGATCATTTGACTATAGGTATAAGTTCAAAAATAATACGGATTGTAATACCTAGATTAATAAAAAGATATGTAGATTTTGTTTCAACAGATAATAACATATCTAGTATATCTATATCTGATATTTCTAAAAATTTATTGACATCTACTCTAAGAAAAGCATATTTAGGAATAAATTATAGACAAGTCAATTATAATTTTTTTATAAACAATAATGAATTACAAAATAAATTGAAAAATATAGGAGGTATACTCATTTTTGACTTTATTGTTGGTTTAAATACATTAGATAATTATGTAATTTATAATAATGAAAAAATCACTAATTCAACTATAAAAATACATAACCCATTTCAATATAATGTTGTAACAATACAATTAACTAAAAATTTAAGTATTAATCAAATCATAACTCTTTATAAAACTCCTTTTATAGATTTACAAGTGATGAATAATTTTTTAGGATATAACGAAAATACAATTATAAATATGGGCACATATATCAATGTATTTAATAATTTGAGAATAAATACTAGATTATGGGAAATATTTTATGATAAAATAAATAAAAGTCATCCTCTCATTTTTACTAAAATCTGGTTTACTAAAGATTATTTTATAAATAATGTTAATGTTGGTGAATGGGTAGATTTAAATATAGGAAAATTTAAAGGACAGCGTCCTTTAAGTGAATATATATTTGAATCTTCAAGAGAAATAATTATAGATAACGTTAAAAATATTCCAGTATATCGTTTTAATTCAAATAATATGTCAAATGTCATAGATAATAGCACTACAAAAATAATGAATATGGTTGATGTTTATGGCGAAGTCTTAACAATCGGTGATATTATTATTGAATTTTATTATAATGTATCTAAGTCAGTTGATTTATCCAATAATCAAGGATCTTGGTTAGGTCCTGTTTATCAAAAAATTAAACCATATATAATCTATAATAAAATTATAGGAGGTCAAAATAATACGAATACATATGTTTTATCTATTGAACAGCCTAATATACTTAATGAACTAGAAGGAATACTTGAAATAGATTTATTTAGCGGATCTAATTTAATAGAATTAAGAAATGATAAAGGTGATGCATGGGATAAAATATTAAAAATATTAATTCTTGATGCTAATAAAATTAGCTCAAAAATTCGAACACGATCAACAATTACTACAGATACTGATGCAAATACTATTAAAAAACTCTTTGAAAATTATATGACTAACAAAAAAAGCCGTAAGGATTTTTACACGGAATTACAGAAATACGATAATAATCAAAAAAATATCTCATATATAGAACAAGTTATTAACGAAGTTTATGGTTCATACAGAAATAATGATATTAATGAATTTATTAATAATATAAAAAATTATGGATGGAAATATTATTTTGGTGATGAGCAGAACTGGAAAATACTTAGAGATACTTTACCTAAACTAGAAGACCTATTAAGATAATGATAAAATTGTTCACTCATATTTTATATAGATTTTATAAATATATTATCTAAGATTATATAGTTATAAAATAATTATCAATAAATTTTAGATTAATTTGAAATATAATAATGCTGTATGTATTAAGAATGAATTTTTAGTTAATTATAAATCAGTAAAATGTTATTTATATATATATGGAAAACTATATAAATAACACATCATTAGTATATAATAAGAATGGTTTTACAACAGGAATAGTATTTAGAATACAAGAATATATACTATTTTCATTTAAATTAAATAATATTGTAAATACAAAACTTCTAAATATTATTTTTCCAAGCGGTATCTTAAATTGGAATTATGTCGCTCAATATATTATTGACCAATTGAATGAATATAGCTCACAATTTAACCTTAATACTTTATTTTCATACGAATTAACTAATCTAAATCTAAGAATTAAGGCTAAACCTGATAATACAATTGTTGAAAATTCTATTACTTTTAATACATCACGATTTAATTTAGATATAAATAATATATTTCTAGATTTAAAACCAACAATAAGGAATAATAATAATGATATTATTTTTAAAATTAATAATTCTATAACGGATTATTATTTATATTATGATTTTAACATAACTACTAATTATAATTTAAATGATTTATATTTAATGACTACATATCATAATATTGATAATACTACTTTACAACAAAAAGTAATATGTAAATTTATGAATTCACAAAATACAATAAACGAAAAAATATTAGATTTTACAATTATAGGTTTTGATATACCTTCTGATTTATGCATATCAAAATATTCTAATATAGAAGAAACTTTTTCTATTGAAAACATTATATCTAATTATTTTACTTGGCCTATAGATAATGTTTGGTATCATTATTTTAATAAAAACTTATTGATTCAAAAAAATTCAAAAAATTCTCAATCATCATTTATGTACTATCCACAACTTATTCCAATCGGAAGTGAAATTTATATAATCGGTAATTCGGAATATGATAATAATTGTATTACTTCGGGTGTTTTATGTGATAATAGTTTTAGCGGATTATATGAGAATAATCCCATTGTAGAATCATTACTTGTAAATAGTAGTTCTTATAAAGGATACTCAGGTGGTCCTATATTGACCAATATGTTATGTAATTGGAATATAGATTATATGATGAATAATGTTATTGATATTTGTTTATCTTATAATGGTCAAATCGTATATGTATTAATATATAGGTTATCCAAATACTTTTTATTTAAATCATTAGATTATGGAAAAAAATTTAAAGATATTAGTTTTGCTGATTTAAATATAAATACTAATAAGGATTCTACTCTCAGATTATGTGTTGATAATTCAGGATTACACGTGTATTTGTCTATATCAAATAATGGATTTTATTATTCAAGTGATCAAGGATTAAATTGGACTATAAAATCATCAATAACTTTATTAAGATGTATAGACTGCTCATATGATGGAACAACCGTAATGGCATCAGGATCAGGTTCTATATTATTATATTCTTATAACTATGGAACAACTATTACACAATTTAATATAAATACACCATTAATTTTAAATTTAATTAAAATTAGTGATACTACTATAATAGCAGCAGAACCATTAGGATATTTATATATATCTGATGTAAAAAATATTAATCTAGTAACTAAATTAAATGACAAAAAAAGACTATGGTCTTCAATTGATAATAAAAATAAAATTATGTGCGCAACAACTCAAAGAGGTGAAGTTTATATATCATATGATGATGGTTTAAATTTTAGTAAAATTGTGTCTCTTCCTTTTTTAAATTATACATCAGTTTCTATTGATAAAAAAGGATTAAATATAATTATATCTGGAAATTCATTCAAGGATACTATTAATATGGACAGTGTAATTAACTCAGAAGCAATTGTAGGTATAGGTGTTAAAGTAGGAGAAGGTATTAAAGCTGGTTTAACAGGAGATTTAAAAATTAATAGTTCGTATATTTATATATCTAATAATTCTGGAAAAAATTGGATAAAAGATTATAGCACTGATGTAATATACATGTTTAATAAAATTGTGATTTCAGGAGATTATAAAAATATAATTGCTTTTGGTAAATATAATTTAAAATATGAAACATCTACATCAATTAATTATTTTATTCAATCATTTATCAATAATAATAATTATAATATTATAGGTATGTTGACTGGAAGTGCTAATAATACTGAATATCTTGAAAATGTAAATATTGGCCTAAGTTTTCATATTATTCATTTTGTCACACATCAAATATATTATAAGTATCTTGAATTAGATACTAATATAAAAAAAGATATAAACTCATTTACTAAATATGTTATAAGTGGTTTTCCAAAAGTGTATCTCGGAATAAAATACACTCATTTTAGTCACAATGATATAATTAAAAATCCATCTTTGATTACAGTATTTAATATTTATAATATCTTTGGAGGTTTATGGATGAATGACTTTATCAAAGGTTTTAATTTTGTAAAAAAACAATATATATACAATTTGTTAGAACGAGAAAAAAAAGATACTATTTCTATTCAAAATCCTTTAATTTACACTAAATTATGGAAAATATTTCATCAGGACTTGTCATCTAAATTTCCTATTTTATTAACAAAAATTATTTATTTTAATTTTTGGATTCGTCAAAATATAATGTTAGAGTTAGGTAAATTTAATTCATTAAATTTGAAAACACAATATGATTATTATGATATAAATAGAGAAAGAAAAGATACAATTTCATTTGTTAAAAGTGATTATTTCTCTTCACAACGTGGCATTTCTGACTTTATTTATTTTTATTATTGGGATATATTGGGAGGATTATCGGCAATCGAATCTCCTATTTATAATGATTTTGTAATTGAATATGTATATTTTGATATAAATAAACAAATATGGACGATCGGTTCTGAAAAAGTATCACCTTTTTATACAGATACACGAGAAATATCTATTAAATATCCTGTATTACTATATGGTTATGAAAAAACAAATACACTTTATGAGTTTTCAACTAATTAAATTTTATATTACAAAATATATTTATTAATATGTTATATAAGGAACTAAATATAACATATTAAATTATATGGTATTTTCTGTTAATTATTTTTACTTCATATTATATAATGAGTCTTCCCTTATCAACTGCACAAATTGATATTTTATATTCTCAATTAAAACCAGGAGGAGGAACTTTTGATGGTCTTAATGTGCGATCAAATGTATATTTTCCAACAAGTCAATGGTCTGCGAATAAATATCTGTTATCTAATGAAATTAATATGTATAAAGTAAAAATAGAGAGTAATGTATATATTTCAGATTCATTAGTGACACGAGACTCATTGATTGTAGGAAATACATTTAATTGGACTAAGAGACTTGATCCTTTAACAGGCCTAACTATTGACTATGAAAATATTATTCCAGCTGATAAAAATTTTAAAGCATTTATAAATGGTAATGTATTTGTATCAGATGATATTATTTGTAATGGCATAATACCGAAAAAGAAAAATATTGTTGTTAACAATTCTAATATATCAAGTAATATTTCATTAGAAACTGATTATTATCAAGGACAGATTGTATTAGGAAATCTTCATAATTTTTATCAAAATAATATTATAACTCTCAAAAATAAAAATGTGAAATCAAAATTTAATACTAAAGAATATGATAAAAAATGTATCAATTCTGCTTGTTCTGCTGACGGTTTATTTATTGTTATTATTAATAATCCTGGTGTTATAGATGTATCTACTGATGGTGGTGAAACTTGGTCTTATAAAGGATTTAATAATAATTGGAAACATTGTGCTTGCAGTAGATCATTAAACTCTTTTGGAAAATATTATGTAGCTGTATCAGATGAAATCGGCGCTCTTTATACATCATTTAATAATGGTGATTTGTTTATAAAACAAGTAAATTTAGGTTTAAAAAAATGGAGTAGTATCGCTTTTTCAAATGATGCGCATCGCATTTTTGCTACTGTAAGAGATGAATATCTCTATACAGGTAGTTTTATAACAAATACTAATTTATTAAAGACTAATTCAAATGCACTAAAATGGTCATCAGCAAAATGTTCCTCAGATGGGAAACATATTATAGCTAGTGAAACAAATGGAAATATATATTTTTCAAATAATTTTGGTGTTCTATTTATAAAAAAAATAGATAATATAACGTATAATTGGAATTCTATTAATATATCAAATGATGGTCTAAAAGTAATAGCTTCAGAGTTTGGAGGTAATATATGGATTTCTAACAATTCAGGTGATACTTTTAATAAAGTGCTAAATACAAATATGACAAATAAAAATTGGGCATTTTTAGAGCAATCAATTAATGGAAATATTATTATCACAGCATCACAGACTGGTAATATATTTATTTCTCATAACTCTGGAGACACATTTCTGGAGATAAAAGATTATACATTATCTAATAGTATATGGGATTTATGTGATACATCATCGAATTGTCAATATATATCAATTACTAATAGAAAAACTAATGCAACTATGTCTAACTTATTTTACTCAAATAATATTGGCTTACAATTTACAGAAATAATAAATACTGGTTTAGCTGAAAATCAGTTCCTGCAGATTTTAATAAGTGAAAATGGTAGATATACATATTTATTAGGCAAACAAATATTCGATAACAAATATAATAAAATATATATTTATGATAATAATCTAAAGAAATTAGTCAATACTAGTATTGACAATTATAATTTAATTATTAAGAAAATGTTATTATCATCAGTAAATGATGTTTTATACCTAATACCTGAAGAAGGATATATTATTAAAACAGTAAATAATTTAGATAATCAATATACTGTAGCACTCAGTAATTTAAATTATCAAGATTTTAATCTAGCAGAATGTTCCATTGATGGTTCTAAATTAATTATAACAAATAAAATGGGAAATATTTTTACATCAAATGATTATGGTCAAAATTGGAATACACATTATAATATAAATCCTAACTCTTGGACTTCTGGATCAATATTTGGAAATCAAATTATTCTCAGTTCTGATACAAATAATGCTGGACATGTATTTTTAAGCACATCGAACATATTTAATTCTATTGATTATAACTGGAATAATAATCAAATAACAGGTAAACGGAAATGGAATAATGTAATTTGCTCTGATAATAGTAATAACGTTTTAGCATCAGTTGATGGAGGTAAATTATATAGTTCTTTTGATAATGGAGCAAATTGGACCCATTATAATTTCAATTCAGTATCAGTTCATCAAAGTTCTGATAGAATTATAGCAAGTGAAGAAAACGGTTTATTATATAAAATTAATAGAAATGTTAATGAATCAATAGATTTTGATATTATCAATGGAACTTTGCCAAGAAATTATAAAGATACTTTTTATAATGGAACTCTCATATTAGCAACTGTTTTTGAAAATGGTATTCATGTGTCAAAAGATAATGGAAGTTCTTGGAATGTTTATTCAAGTTCACTATATCAAAATAGATGGGATAAAATTGCCTTTAGCACCTCTTCTAACATATATATAACAAGTAAACCAGGTAAATTATATCAATTCAACAATACACAAAATACATTAAATCTTCTAAATAATAGTCCAGATAAAAATTGGCAAGATATTACTTGTTCAACTAATGGTAAAACAGTAATAGCAGCTGTTTATGGAGGTTCTGTATATAATTCTATTAATTATGGTGCTGATTGGAATACCATAAACACAAAATGGACAGGTGTTGTATGTGACTCATCAGGATTAAATATAACAGGAATAGTTACTGATGGATATATTTATAATTCACTTGATGGAGGTAAATTTTGGAATACATATAAAACAGATAAATTTTATAATTGGGCAAATATAGCATGTGACATATCAGGTCGTGTTATAATTACTACTGAAAAAACAGGAAATATTTATGTATCTAAAGATAATGGCTTATTTTGGTATTCAAATACTGATTTAGGAATCAAAAATTGGAATGGATTATGCTGTTCATCTAATGGTATTGATATATTATCATATGAAAAAACTGGAGCAGTTGGTAATATTTGGTATTCAAATAATCAAGGAAGTAATTGGATAAATTACACTACACCAAATTTTATAATTAATAATTTAAGTTGTGATTCAGATATGAAAAATATTTTAGGAACAGAATTCAATGGAAATATACTAACTTCCATAAATAAAGGACAAACCTGGACTATACGAACAAATACGCCTAAAAATTGGTCATCATGTTCTACAAATTCTAATGGACAACATATGATATGTTCAGTTAAAGATGAATATATTTATATATCTAATAATTATGGTGAAACTTGGAATGTTAGGCTTAATGATATTGGACGAAATTGGACTAGTGTATCTATAAACAGTGGTGGTAATTATATGATTGCTACTTCTTCTGGAAATATTAATACTTCAATTGATACAGGTTATATTTTTATCTCATCTGATTTTGGAAATTCTTGGTCATACGCTAATTGGGAATCCGTATCATGTAATCTTGAAGGAGATAATATAATAGCAGCTATAAAGAATGGTTATTTATACCGTTCTATTGATTCTGGTGCTAATTGGAATCCAATAGTATCAGCAGGTCTTTATAATTGGTCATGTGTTTGCCATTCCAAGAAAAAATATAATAATCTACATTATTTATTAGCAGCCACGGTTAATAATGGTTATATTTATATATCCTATGATAGTGGTAATTCCTGGAATTCAACGAGTAGTGTTCGTTATTGGGTAAATATAAAAATGAGTGAAAATGGACAGTATATTATCGCAGCTGAAACAAATGGTTATCTTCATTATTCTAAAGATTTCGGTTCTAATTGGAATATAATTACACTCAATGGTGTAAAGAAATGGACAGGATTAGACATAAGTTTTGATGGTAAAATAATATATGCTACTGTTTATGATGAAAAAATATATAGTTCTATAGATTTTGGTGAAACATGGACAAATAATAATTGGTCTCAGTCTATTATTTCTTACGACGCTTTAACGAATATATCAATTGTATATGGTGGTTATATTTATAAATCTGTATTTGTAAATAATAATTGGAAGACACAAATAATTTCATCATTTGATGGACTAAATATTAATAAAAATAGAAATTGGAAATACATATGTGGTGTTTCCGATCTTTCAACTATGTTTGCAATTGAATATAATGGGTATATATGGAAATCAGTTAATTTTGGAGAATCTTGGACATCAATTAAAGCAATAGGTGTGAATAATTGGTCAAGCATTGCCTGCAATTCTAAAACAACAGGTAATATAGTTGTTGGATTAACATTAGAAGAAGGAGGTATATATATTTCTATTGATAGTGGAAATAATTGGTTATATAAATTGAATGATATATCACGAAAATGGAAAAATATAACTATAAATAATGATGGTTCTATAATTACGGCTGTTGCTAAGAATGACTATATTTATATTTCTAATAATAATGGATCAACATGGTCTATTGTTAATAAATGGAAGTCTATATCAACTAATAAATCCAGTGGCACTCACGCAATATCTTTAGTAGAAAATGGATATCTCTATTTATCCTCTAATTCAGGTAATGATTGGGTTTTAGGTAATACAGAAAATGTAAATTCTATTACCAGAAATTGGCGTTCTTCCTATATTTCAGATGATGGTAAGAGGATGTCAGCTGTAGTATATGGTGGAAATATATGGCAGTCAATTGATAATGGAAATACATGGTCAGATAATAATATTACTCAAAATTGGACATTTATAATAGGATATAATAATGGAATGAATCAAATCGCAGGATCTTACAATGGTAATATATACAATTTTAATAATAATCAATGGACTGAAATATCTACTAGTCAAGGATTATCAAATAAAAAATGGATAAATGGTTGTGCTGATACTAATGGTAATAATATTTTTATAATGATTGAAGATGGTCAAATATATAAATCAACAAATAAATTTAATTTTAGTGTTAGTGATCTTACTTTAACTGCTAATAATTGGACTTCTATATCAATAGGTGGAAGTCATGTTATAGCTACTAATAATAGAAATATATATAATTCAATAAACTATGGTAATACATTTAGTCTAAATACATCTATAAGCGGTGTTCACAAATGGACTGATAGTGATATTTCATCTAATGGTTTATATCAATATTATGTTGAAGATAATGGATATATATGGTCATCAAATAACTATGGTTCATCTTTAAATATTGTTAAAGGAATAGATTTAAATAAAAAAATTAATTACAGTTCTATTAGTTGCACTTATGATGGTTCTAAGTTTTTTGGAACTATATATAATAATAATGATTATCAAATATTTAATTCAACTAATTATGGTAATATTATTACATATAAATTTACTAATGGAATACGAAATTGGAATAATATCATAATTTCAAATATAGGTAATATAATCTATTCATCAGAAGATGATGGTCTATTATATAAATCAACTTCACAGGGCGCAATATGGAATGTAATAAATGGTTCATTAAATAAATGGAATAGTCTATCAACTAATAATAATGGAACCATCTTATTAGCAAGTGCTGATAAATCAGGTATTTTTCAATATCGTGATGATACTCTTACTAGAATTACAGGAACAAGTGATAAAGAATGGAAAAGTGTAAGTTTAAGCAGTAATATAGTCAATAGTAATATATTATTTAGTGCTGTCAGTGCTGGTGCCGGAAATAATAGCTCATATTTTTTTAGTAATACAAATAGAATAACTCTTGTTGAAAATCCTAATAAAAAATGGACGGATATAACTTGTAGTAATATTGGTTCAAATGTTCTAGCTTCTGTTTATGATGAGCATATATACAAATCGGATGATTTTGGAAGTCAATTTACTTTAATAAATACTTCACCTCGTGTAAATTGGCAAAGTATTGCTTTATCTAAAAACTCTAATAAATTTGTTGGTGTTGCTTTTTCAAATTTAGTTTACACATCAAATGATTTTGGATTAACTTATACTAATAATGCAACTAATAATAATTGGAAATCAGTTGATATATCTGCTGACGGATCACAAATATATATAGTTAATACAATTGGAGATTTATATCGCAAGCTGTCAGGTCTATTTGTTAAAACAGCAGTATTACCTAGGCGTGAATGGAAAACCTGTGATATTTCAGAGGATGGTTCTTTTATTATAGCAATGATTGATAATCAAACACTTGATGACCAAATATATACTTCATCAAATTATAATTTTACCTTTTTACCTAAATTTAATGATAAAAATAGAAAATGGACAAGTATATCAAGTAATGATACATCCAGTTTATTAATAGCTTGTGAAGAATATGGATATATATATATATCAAAAAATTTAGGATTATCATGGACACCTATGCATTTTTTGAATAATTGGATTAAAGTAGAAATAAATCTTAATAACAATAATATGTTTGCACTAGAAAAAAATGGATATTTGTGGATAAGTCGTAATAATGGTCTTAATTGGTCAATATTTATAGATGTTGATAAAAACTGGATTACATTTGATGGAAGATATAGAGTAAGTGCTATAAGTAATTATAATGATACAACGCATATGTATGGTTTTACGAGTAATGAAACAAATTTTTTATATGATAATAATAAGTCTTGGAAAAGTATTACATTATCAACAAATGGAGCATATGCTATTAATAATATGAATGATATTTATTATAGTATAAATTTTTTATCTTGGAAAAAAAGTAATACAAATCTTTATATGCCTACAACATTTAATAAAGAAAATTATTATAAAATTATAACTAATGCTGATAATAGTAAATTAATTATTCAATCTGATAAAAATATATATATATGCTATAATAATGCTAGTAATATTTATACTTTAGAAAGTAGTCTAAATGTTTCAACTCTCTCTACAAATCACGATTTAACAAAATTTATTGGCACTTCATATGGTAGATGTGTATATACAGGATCACTAAATACAGATGATACAATAATATGGAAAAAAAAAAATACATCATTATCTGGTGAATTTACATCTATTGTATATAACCCCTTAAATACAAAAATAATAGCTGTATTAATAAAAACTAGTGTTTCAAAATATACTATATATATTACAACAGACCAAGGTGTTCATTGGATAAAAGCTTGTGATATTAATTCATCTTATCTATCTAACATGTCATTAACTTCCACAAATTATGAATTTATAATTTATATTTTAAGTCCCTATGATAATTATTTATATATATATAAATACTATATTAATCAAAATGGTAAACTTTTACCATTTAATAAATTAACATCATCATTATTTGGCACTAATATTTCTGGTGCTAGTATTAGTGGAATAAATGGTCAATTTAGCTGCACTGCATTTGAGACTAATATTTCTAATGTAAGTATTATCGGAGATAATGGTCAATTTAGCTGCAGTGCTACAAATTTAGTTGTTGGTTCTCTCGTTACAATTTCTGGAACGCTAACTGGAAGCGGAGAAATTGCTGATTACACATCTCCAACTACTTATAAAGTTTCATCAATAACTGGAACGGAATCTCAAATTACAGGTTTCACACTTCAAACTTTATTAGAAACACCTATAGTAACTACTGAAGGAAATTTAACTGGATTATCATTAACTATTACAACTTTAGTTGTCGGTTCTCTTGTGACAATTTCTGGAACGCTAACTGGAAGCGGAGCAATTGCTGATTACACATCTCCTACTACATATAAAGTTTCATCAATAAATAGTGTGGGATCTCAAATTACAGGTTTCACACTCCAAACAACAACATCTACAGCAATCACAACTACAATAGGAAATTTAACTGGATTATCATTAACAATACGAATTATACCTAATAATAAATGGTATGATTTAACTATGACATATATTGATTATGATGATAATGATAAAATTTATTTTTGGGGAATTCCTTATTCGGCAACTGCTACAATAGGAACTGCCACTTTAGGTAACATAAGTGGCGATGGCACCGTTAATACTCCTTGGCAGGCAACACTTACTGCTAATGGCGTGAGTCCCTTCATCACCACTGGAATCAAATTAGGTATGAACATTACGGCAACAGCTGGATCAGGCGCACTCTTCGGAGGAACTCCTAGTCAAGTTTTCGTGACAAATATTGTCCCAAATACAAGTATTACTTATTCGGTTGAAGGCGGAACAACACCCATAGGTGGAGTTATAAATAGTCTTGTATTTCATTTTAAAAGTAACATAATTTATAATTTCAATATAACTAATAAATCTGTTGTTGAAAGAAAAGTATTTGACTTAACTCTCACTGATACCAAATTAAAAAGTGTATATTTCGATACTATTTCAGATAATTATTTATTTGTAGCAAGAGAAAAGAATATATTTTGGAGTAAAAAAAAAATTTACGATACATATGTTGACTATGAAACTTTTAAAAAAATGGAAAATTTAGTTTTGACTACTGATAATTTTGTCAGTATATATTTTACTGATAAAGATAAATGTTTTTATGCTGTAACTGATAGTGGAACAGTATATCGTTCATTAAATTCAATTGAAAGCACAGCATCCTGGATAAGATATAAAATTCATGATTCTGGTATAAGAAAAATTATAAGCTCAGGAAACTCAAATATAGTTATAGTTTTAACCGAAAGCAATATATATATTTCAAACTCCTATGGAGCTAATTTTGTGCCTTATTTACGCGAATATTCTCATAATTGGCAAAATTCAATAATTATAGATGATACTATACCTCAAATATTACTTATTGGAACAAATGAAAGTATATATTATTGTTCAAGCGATAATAATTATGAAAATACATTGATTAATGTAACAATAGGAGGATATACTAATTCATCAATTCAACCAAAAATAACTGTTAAGTCTATTATAAATGGTGAAATAGATTTTCAAATTAGTGATTTTGTGCCTATAGAAGTAGAAACTAGAAAATCAAGTCTGATCATAAATTATAGCATTAGTTAAATCTTTTGGTAAAAAAAAATTGATTGATTACCCAAATAAAGTATACAAAAATTATGGTTCGTATTAGAAAATATTATAATGGTCATAAAGACACCGATTTTGATAAACTTGTTAGCGCAAGATATTTTTTAGATTTTGTGTCTGAAAAGTCACTTATAAAAAAACATTTAAATCAAATTCCATGGACACGCGTTGAATACCCTATGTATGGAAAGACACGTGTCACGCCAAGGATGACTTGGTGTTATGGACGATTAGAAGATAGAATTGTAAAATATAGAGGTAAACATTTTATTACAGAAACTTTTCCGGATTGGCTACAGAGCTTACGAGATATGATAGCAGAAAAAACAGGCTTCCAAGCAAATGCGTCTATTATGAACGTTTATCCATATGGCTCAGATCATATAACTTGGCATGCTGATGATGAAAAATTTTTAGAAGAAAAAACAGTTGCTAGTATAAGTTTTTGTTCAGAAAGAGTTTTTTCAATGAGAAATAGTGAAAACAGATTTGATATTACTTTGCGTGATGGTAGTCTGCTTATGATGTATGATGCTATCGAACATTGCCTTGAAGCACAAAAGTCTTCACGAGGAAGATTTAATATAACATTTAGAAAACTTAATAGTGAAAAGGGAATGGGCAATTATTATTACTATAATCGTGGATTAGAACACACAGTTGATCAATAGAATATAGTAGAATAAATACTATATTTTATTTATTATTAAATTTAATAAATGTTTTACGATGATATATACTAGGACCATATTCATTAACAGCCCAAATATGATAGGGTGTTCCGTAACCTTTATTACTTAATAAATGGTATTTTGTATTAAGTTCAGGATATTGTTGACATATATCAATGATATAATCATCATGATATTCTTTTGCTAAGATACTTGCTGCTGCTATAGAAGCATATAATCCATCACCATTAACTATTAATGTATGTGGTATAAAATATTCCATATCATATACATATGGTTTAAAAGAATTACCATCAACCAACAGATGTTCAGGCTCTATATTTAAACCATTAAGTGATTTATGCATTGATTCAATACGTGCGTTTAATATATTTATTTCATCTACACGCTTCTCATCACACCAAGCAACATTAAAATCTAGTGCATTTTCTTCAATCCAGTCTCTCACTATTTTGCGTCTTTTACCTGTTACCTTTTTACTATCATTTAGATAAGGGTGTAGTTCTATATCTGGATTTAATATAACGCTAGCAGCATATACTCTGCCAAATAGAGGACCAGCACCACTTTCGTCTATACCTGCTTCCAAAGTAAGTCTATTTATATGAAATCTTTTTAAATTATTATTCATACAATTATTAATATATACCTATATGTTTTTTTTCAATTTTTAACAAAAAAAATTGAAAAAGAATCATAATATAATATATACTAAAAACATATTATATACGATGAGTCATCAAGATTGGGAGACTATTACATTTAATAAGAAAACAAGTAATTCAAGTCAACAAACTCAAAATACTATTAAAAAACCTCCTGCTAATATTCAAGCTATTAAGGTAGAACAGCTCGTAGATCAAGGTGAAGGTAGACTTGAAAAAAAAATGATTGATACAAAAGCTGTAAGTGCTATTATTAAAAAACGAAGTGAACTTAAACTAACTCAAAATGACTTAGCTGTTAAAATTAATGTCTCTCCTAATGTTATTAAATCACTTGAGCAAAATAAAGAACAACATAATCCCAATTTATTAACTAAAATTCAAAAAGTATTAGGAATCAAATTACTTGGCTCAAATATTGGAGATCCAGTTTAAAATATCTCATAATAATATATGATGAATAATATAATAGACTTTTTTTTAAATACTACTAGTAATATTACATTTAATCCATTAAAATTAATTAAAATCGCTAAAGAACATTATGATGATTACAATACATTAGTCCTTGAAACAGAAACAGCTCTACTTTTTCGTAATCAAGTCTCACGATTTTTAGATAGCATTAGTAAAGATAAGTTTTGTTCTCTACATATATTAAAAAAAACTATGCAGGAAATGGATAAACTTTTAGATTTTTTATTACGAGATAAAGGCTTATTTACTATAATTGAAAAAAATCAAAATATTCTTAATGAAACAATTGAATTATATAAAAAAACACATGATGATCAAAAAATGTTGATTAATTTAGAAAATATCAAAACACGTGTCAATCCAAAACACTATAGAGAGAAATTGCAGTTTTTAATAAATAAAATATCGCAATTTTTAAATATTGTCTATTTAGAAGATCAATACCTTAAAAGTGATACGTGTATAATACCTCGTAAAATAAAAAAACAGGTAACACCACCATCAGAAGATATTATCATACCGCAAAAATCAATTATAAAAAAAGACTTATTTCTTCCTGATGAATTTTATTAATATAATTATATATATATGCCTATTACTTCAGTCATAATTATAATAATTGGAGTCATATTTAGTATTTTTATTTTTGGTAGTTGTATTGCAAAAAAATTTAATTGCTAATTTTTAAATATTTTTCATCATTACCATTACATAATATGTTGTTTTGCGATAAAATCAAATATTTTATTAATATAATATTTATTTGATTAGGTATTTTAGAAAATGAGAGGTGTCAAAACGCTATAAGGGTTATATATTCAATTGATGTAAAAATCTAATAGCATAATGTTTGTTAGAAAACGATATAATGAAAAAATATATATTCACTGTGTGTATATTTATTTGTTATTTAAAATTTTAATAAATTCATTATAAAAAGGAAGTTGAAATCCGCATTTTTAAACAAATCATTATAATTTTCCTCAAGACTTCTTTTTCCAAAATCTTCATTTTGACTTGAACGGCGAGAATGCTTTGAAAATACCCACATAGGTCGTATTGCAGAAATATTGCCCCCACTGTGAATGGCTTTAGAACCTATTACGCCATCATAGTCTGAACCCTCACACCAACCTAAGATAAACAATATCATGGGTTCAATAATAGAATATCGTTCAAAATCTTGAATATGTATTACCATATTTCCACCCATTTTTAGACTATTCCATGCCTTTTTTATACATACAAATAAGAAATTGATTAACCATGATGAAAAATCTGGAAAACTTGCAATAGACTGACCATCGTTTTGAGTATAAATTTCTAAATCAAAATAGGGTGGACTCGTGAAAACAAGATCAAATTCTTCTCTACTTAAAACTAATTCACTACTTTCAAATTTTAAAGGCAATACTTCATATTTATTTTTAAGAAGAGTTGTATCTCTATGAGATGTAAGGGTTTTAATTATATCATTATGTCCTTTAATTAAATCAGTATTGGGATCAACACCAATATATCTATCAGCATAATGTGCTATTGCTGCTAACAACCGGTCTCCCCAACCAGCACTAATATCCAGAATCTTTTTTGCATCAAATAACCAATATATACTACTTGCAAGTGTAAGTTTAAAACTATTACATTCATATTTTAATTTATAAATATTTTCTCTGATATTATAACTACTTATCTCTTCTTTTTGATCAATCATTTTAGCAAGTAATTTAGATAACTCTTCTTTAGAATTCCATAGATCAATAGGAGACATAGAACTCTTCTTATTTCTTGCTTTCATTCTTTGATCATCTGTGAAATAATCAGTAAAGATATCAATGTTATCGTAATCTTCCTCTTGTGCTACAAAACATAAATAATTACCTTTATATTTATTATAATTTAATTTACTTAATTTTTTATTAATAAACCGAGTAATATCAAATGGGTCAGTGCTAATAACAGGTTTGTATACTAACAATCTTTCAAAATGCTCATTATTATCTTTCATAAATAATTTTTTATAGGGAAATGATATTTTGCCTTGAGATAATTCTGTTAAGAATGCATCTATTAATGATTTTTTGTCAAAAGTATCTTCCTTAGGTATATTTATAATCCCTTCATTTATATATTTTGATAATATTGTTGTTGTCATATTATATATAATAATATAAATATACTTTATATTCAATTTTTTATCATATTATCAATATATGATAAAATATACATTAATTGGCATTGGTTTTATAATTAGAATTTTATTATCACTTATTATAATATTTTTGGAAATAGATATCAAACTTAAAGTTATATTGTTATTTTTGTTTGATGCGATTGATTGTGCAAGTTCTAAAATAATTGGATGGTTTTTATCAAGAGATGATTACATATCTTACTGTAAAGATTACAGCTATCAATTAACCGATAAAATAATTGATTTATGGTCTTATTATCTTATTTTTATACTTTTAAAATTAGAAACACTCTTTTTTATTCCATTATTAATAAGAACATTTGGTGTTATATTAATCTCAATAAAAAAAGAGAGTAAATACTTAGTTTATTTCCCTGATATTTTTCGCGAATTAGTATTATTCCATATGTTTATTCCTCTTAACTTTTTTTCAACAACTATAATAATTATAATGAAAACTATTTTTGAATACTATTGGCATAACATTGTTAATAATAGTCAATATATAAAAAAATAGCAATGTATTATAACTAATAGTCAATGACAAAAAATATCAAAGAACTAAATAAAGAGCAGATAAAGAATTTAATTGTAGAGAAGACAAATTATCTATCCAAAAGAGGTTATGCTATTACTAAAGATCAATTTGATAGTAAATTTCTTGATAAATTGAGAAGGGAATTAACAGTTATGCCTTTTACAATTGAGGATTATGGTGCTCCTCCTAATAGCTTCCCAGTATATTTGGAAAGTCCGAAAAAAATATATGTTCCTAAACATTATGCCTATAAAAATTTGGGTATACCAGATACAATCAAAATGATAGAACCTACCAAAATTAATTTGACGTTCAAAGGAAGTATTCGTGCTAATCAATTAGAACCCATTAATATATTTATTAATAGCTGCAATTTAAATGGAGATTATACACCTAAGTCTTTAAAGGAAAACAGCTATGGTGGTATAATTAGTCTACCTTGTGGTTGGGGTAAAACAGTTATAGCATTATATCTTATTTCTAAATTAAGTGTAAAATCATTAATTGTCGTTCATAAAGAATTTTTATTAAATCAGTGGAAAGAGCGTATTCAAGAGTTTTTACCAGAAGCAAAGATAGGAATTATACAACAAAATTTGGTAGATGTAGTCGGTAAAGATATTGTAATATGTATGTTACAGAGTATTAGTATGAAAGAATATCCTCATTGGGTATTTGAAGATTTTGGCACTGTTATTATTGACGAGGCTCATCATATCTCAAGTGAGGTTTTTTCAAGAGCTCTACCAAAACTAAATTCTAAATATATGTTAGCTTTAAGTGCTACACCAAAAAGAAAAGATAAATTAGAAAAGGTTATGGAATGGTATATAGGTCCTTATTTATTTGTTGTAAATCAACAAAATACTAAAAAAGTAAAAGTAAATATGGTTCATTATTATAATAGTAATCCACTATATAGTGGAAATGAAACACTTAATAATGGAAAACCGTGTATAGCAAGAATAACAAATAATATTACTGAATTTCATCGTAGAAATCAAATAATACTTGAAATATTAAGAAGAATAGGTAATGAACCATTGACACATACTCTTACATTAAGTGATCGTCGTGAACACTTACGATATTTATATGAACAAATAACAGAAAGAAAAATATGTAGTGTTGGATATTATGTAGGTGGCATGAAAGAGCGTGATCTTAAAGATTCGGAGTCTAAAAAAATAATGTTATCAACATTTACAATGGCAAGTGAAGCTTTGGATGTAAATAGTCTCAATACATTAGTGTTAATGACAAGTCATAGTGGAGGTAGTGTTCATACACAAAGTTGCGGTCGTATTTTGCGAAAATCACACGATGAGATTACTCCTACTATTTGGGATTTTGTTGATGACTTTAGTGTTTTCAAAAATCAGGCATTAAAAAGACTGGATTATTATAAAAAACAAAATTTTGAAATACATAAGGTAGTTATTCATGATGATGATATGGTATCTATTGAAAATCTATTTCAAATGTTAGATAAATTAGAATTAGTTACATATAAAAATAAAAAAAAATCAGAAATATGTGTTCATATTGATAAACCTATAGCAAATCTATGTTTATTAAATGAAGAAGAAGAATATTAAGGAATAAATTATTATAATTATTATATACGTTTAATAATTTAAAGAAATAATAATATATAAATATATAAACATGTCTGGTCAACAACAATATACTCCTGCTCAATTACAAGCCTTACAACAACAAAGATTACAACAGCAAACTGCTCTTCAAAAACAACAACAAACAGCTAATCCTCCAGCAGTTAATCAAACAAGTGCTGTAAGATATCCAGAAGATACCACTATCATATATGCTATGAAATTAGCTATAAAAGAAGATAAACCAATAATGATGACCTATTGGTTAGACTCTATTCAAAATAAAGTCGTAATTTATACTGATAAAAAAACAAATGATAAAGTTATTTATAAAAGTAATGAAGAATATACAAGTCCGATTGTGCAGAAATACAATAATAAAGGCGATCTCATTTGTGCTACTGAAAATTCTCTTTATTTAGTAGCTAATACTATACAAAATAGATAATATAATTTTATTTTTGTTATTATATTATTGTATTATATGAACCACATTTTAAACATTTTCTTCCATAAGGATTGTTATTAATTTTATTTTTTGCCCCACAATCATTACATAAGATGTCAACTAAAGATGTTTCATTAATAGGATTATCATCAATCAAATTATCTATAAATTTATTATATTTTTCAAGTTCTTCACCTTCTATCATTGTTTTACGACATAATGGACATCCAATTTTATTCAATATCCATTTATTTCTACAGTGAATATGTATTGTATGATTACAAGGAAGAATTATTGATCCTTCTCTTGATGTAAATATATCTTCTAAACAAACGCAGCAATCATTGTGAAATAATTGATTATTGCATTTATGATTATTTTTTAATTTGATAGAAAGACACATATTACAATTATCACAATGAAATATATCTTCTATCACACCGACTCTACATATTCCACATTTGTCGCAATGAAAATATTTTTTTGTATCATCACTATCATAAAATCTACATATTTTACAAAAATATTCAGCAAATATTAAATTGCAATGGATACATTTATTTGACACTTCTTGTTGCAATCCACATTGATTACATTTAATTAATTCAATTTTAAATCTGTCTATTTTGTGTTCGTATTGATCATCATGACATACACGACAATTTACAATATTATTACAACAAGGTGCTATAAATTTGCATCCTCTGTTATAATGAGCACATTTTTCCATTTGATATTTATTAATATATAATTTATTATAATAAATCAATTTTTTATATTTATCAAAGCAATAAATTGATATAAAAAAAAAAATTGATAATCATAATTTTCAAAAGATTTATATCAAAGCAAATTCGCAATGACTAATTTGGATAACTCGCTTAGCACCTTTATTCGTTCTGACTATTATATCACTAAACTTATGAGGAGACTTGTAGAATTATGCTCAAAAGAGTATAGCCTTGAAAATTATGGTGAATGCAATAAGAGATGTATTCAATGGATGCGTCTTTATTCTGTAATGCTTCCTAAATATAAGGACTATGTAGGTATTATTGAAGGTGAAAAAGTTGATAAAAAAGGAACTGATAGTTTTCGTTGGAATTTTATGATGGAATCTCTAAATACAAGCAATTATGATAAAGTTATTAGTAAATATATGGATTGTCGTAAATTTTTAGTTGGACCAGTTGTTTATCAACTAGTGCAAAAAATTAACAAAAGTCTACCCACTGAGCAACAATGGGACGCTTTTATGACATATGAAGACATTGTTGCTGAAGATAATGGTATAACTAGTTCATCAATAAGAGAATCATTATTGGCTCATTGTAAAACTACATTAAATCAAGCATATATCTTAGCTAAAAAAGTGGATAATCAACCAATTTTAGAGATTATCAATAAAATACATTTCAAATGGAATATTGATACAAATGATCAAATTAATGATGATCAGCCTAAGGTTGAATCTAAACAACTTGAAGATTGGGCATATATTCTTCCAGAAGAATTCAAAGAAAAAAGTGATAAAATTGAGAAGAGTCTAAAAGGAGAGCGTCTTACATACAGTAATGCTAAGTTAGATATGATTATTTCATATTCTACTAAAAAAGGAACAGAGTTTGGACGTGTAATCAAAATTAATGAAACTGGAGTAGAAATTAGTCGTCTTAAAAAGGATAAAGATGGTAATTTTGTTTCACATCATATTGCTGTTTGTAAATCTTCTGGAAACAAACCTATGTTTACTCGCGTTATTACAATTTTATAAATTTCACAATTGATTACTCCGTCGAGTAATCGTTTGAAAAATTTGCGCGCTTGTACCTGTAAAAGTGTTAGTTTTCACTATATTATTTCTTTTTAAATTGCTGTATGAATTTTTCTGACCAAAATTCTTTCTTATATATTATAGATAGTTATTTCTTAAGTAAAAATAGAATATTTATATATTTTAGTATTTATATTTATAAACGGTGAGCAATCATCACATGCTAACTCTGGATAATATACTATAAATAATCTTAAAATTTGCGCTACACCCATATTTCCATACTTAACAGCATGTTTTAATGTCAATTTTAATATGTTTTCTAATTTTTTATTATTAAAAAAGAGATAATAATATCTCAAATAAAAAGGTATAAGTTGATGAATGAATATTTTTGCTTTTGTTATTTTATCTTTTCTTCTTATTGAAGTGATTGTTTTTCGTAAAATAATTATAGCACAAGTATTCATTAGTTCATACCAATTTTTGATAAGAGTATCATTTGGATTATGGTAAAAAGCATTCCACATAAAAATATTATTATAATTTTCATCCAATGTATAATAGATTTCATCTAGATTTATATCTAATTTCATAGATACATCAGGAAATAATTTATCTCCAGATCTTAGACTATTTGTTGAATAAAATCTATCTATTTTCTCAATATACTCATTACTTGAAATAAAAAATCCTCTATAGATACTGGAATAAAATGTCTTTTTAGATTTTAATATCATACTCCGTGTTTTTACAGGCATTAATATTTATATTCATTATATTTTTTATTTTTTAATATATATACTATTTATTCAATTTCATCACTCATTAATTTTTTAATTAGATTATTAAAGTCTATATAATCGTCTCTATTTAATTCTTGATCTTTATAATTATTCCAGTTATCTTCACGTTCGTAACCATTTGAACCACCATCATTTTGTATAAAAAGCTTACCATTATCAATATTCATACGCAACGCTGAATAATGTCCCATGCCTAAATATTTATGACCTATATTACACCATTTAATATCACTATGTATATCAACAAGTTTATTAAAATCATTAACTATTTGATCTAATGAAAATATAGTCCAATTTCCTATAGTATAAGCTCTTTTAGAATGACACGTAGCAATATATAACATCATTATATAAGGATTAAATGTTATTGATTTTTTACTTAAATTCAAAACATGATCTATTTCTTTATAATCTATATTCCGTGATTCACTTATATCTTCATTTGAAGGACATAAGAAAAATGGATTATTACACTGATCAAATCGGTATTCATTTTTTGAAATATTAAAATATTTGAAATTCTCATAGAAATTAGATGTCATACTAATTAATTGATTTCGTAAATTTTCACGAGATATATTACCATAATATTTCTTTACAAGATAAGTAAAAGGAGGTAAAACAATATCCATAATTGATTTAAAAAAATTGAAAACATTGAATATATCAATTTTTTTATATAAATCATGAGTCATTTAAATCATCTACCCAGAACTATTGAGCAAATAGATATGAATAAATATGGATGCAACGACGATTGGAGTAATGATATGATTAAAGATGGTATTATTGCTGTTATAAAAGCAAGTGAACAATTAGGTATAGATATGTGGACATATATGAGTCAATATAGTCCTCCAGAAAATCAAGGTTTTATGTTTAGCGATGACGCAAAGATTAGTATTATATGTCAAAAGATGGAAATAGGTCATTCAGGGACTAGTTATGGTTGGACAATGAGATATTTAGAACGCCTAGCAAAGCAAGGTCCTCCTAATAAAGAAGTTATAAAAAGGTCATGGCTTTCAAATGAAATAAATACACTTAAAACATGTGGAATTTGTCAAGAATTTACTGAAAGCCATATAGTCACACCTTGTAATCATGATTATTGTAAAACATGTATAAATATTTGGATACAAAAATCATATAACTGCCCTTTATGTAGGGCTAATATTTAGAACTAGTTACGCCTTTTTTAATAATTTGTCATTTCCTTGTAATACATCTATACATTTTGATAAATAATTTTGTTTATTCATATTAATAGCAAAATCTGTTTCTTTTTTCATAGCAGATTGAACTGAAAAAAATGGGGAAAAATCCATACTTTGATCTTTATATTCACTCTTTTCAGCTTGACATGGGATATTTGAACAAACTTTAACTTCAGTATTTTCTGGATCAAAATCTTTTCCTGTTAATTTTTTATATTTATTCTTCATATGATTAATCCAAATGTAATATCCATTTTCTTGTCTATCTCCTGCTGCTTTACCATTTCCTCTATACCATTCATTTTCAGGTTTTAATCTATTAGTTTGAGTATTCACGTGTGTTAAAGGAAAACATATCTCTGTAGCAGGATCTATTTCGTCCACACTTACGGAATCAGGCGTTTCAACTTTTAATTCTTTATTCATAGGATCAGGTTCGGGTGTATCTTTATTTGCTCTAACATTGTCTACATCTTTATTTAAATCATCTACTGCTTTTGCAGCAATTACAGCTTTCTTAAAACTCGGTTTTCCAGATTCATCGCCACATATTTCTTTACCTTCAAGAGAACCTTTATATGAATAATTACACATATCTCTTATATGTTTACACTCTTTATCATCAATAGAACATTCTCCAAATACATCTTCATCTTCATAATCATCGTGAATGATATAATTTTTAGGAACGCATTTAATCTTAGCACATTCCTGTTTCTTTTCGTCATCAGTTAAAGGTTTCAAACAACTTAAAGCACATGTTTCCATAAGACCTTTCACACGATCTATTCTTTCTTTAACTCTAGCTATAATTATACCTTCCACTTTTGGCACTAATTGTTGCACATTAGTAAAAATTTTTATTATAGCATTGATTGAATTATCAATAGTTTCATCAACCATAACTACTAATTCATCAATCGGTGTAAAACATGTATGCTGATAATTATCTATTAAAAATTTATCAATTGGTTTAAATACTTCAGTATCAAAGGGTCTTCCTATTTTTTCTATTTCAGACTTTAAATCAAATTCATCTCCGACTTTTAAGCTATCATTAGAAAGATTCTGGCTATTAGGAAATAATTCAACCTGTATTTGTAATAATATATTTTTTATTGCTGTATTTGGATGAGAGCTATCTGATATTTTTGATTTTACATCATCAATATAATTTTTATTAAATACTGTTTCTTTATCAATAATTATCTTAGATTGTTCTATTAAACTTTTAATCTCTTTATATAAAGCAACCTTCCAAGGGTTTGAATTATCATCAACTGGTGTATTTAAATCAGATTTAAGACCACCATCTAATATGTTTAATGCCTCGTTCATTTTAGCAACAAATTTGTATCCGCCGACTAGCTGACCAGATGCTGTAGACTTTAATAATAGTAAAGATTCTTTTATTAGTTTAATAACATCTACTAATACTAAATCATACATTTCCATCCGATATGATAATCTTTCATAAGTATTTTTATCTAAATACTCTTGAGCTTTTTTACCTTGACTTAGTGCTTCTATTTTTATTTTTTTTATTTTATTTGTTATTTCCGATGATTTTGTTCTTAATTTATTTATTTTTTCAGCTTCATGATTAAATATATTCAAATAATCATCTTGTTTTTTAGAGTAAGTATCGCATAAGTTTTCACCTCCTTTGAACTTGTGTGATTTTTTTAAATTACCTTTAAAAACTCTTTTAGACATTTATATAATATACTATATTATTTTTTATTTGATTGATAGAGATAATATTATAAACGCCTATTATTGATACTAATATATGTAAAAAAACATTTTTTTTACATATATAATTTTTTATATAATAAAAATTTTTATCCAGATGCTCTAATTTTTTTTACATGCTCTAAAGCATCGGCACATAAAGTTTCATCTTCTATAGTAGTTGGATCCGCTTTTGGATCGTTAATTAATTCTTTATTTTTGTCTTTCATAATTATATTATATTGTTCTCTAGCTTTTTTCTCTTGTTCTATTCCAGATTTATCACTACAATTTTTCGGTTTCCAATCACCTGTTTCATCTAGTGAACATAATGGAAAACAAATTTCATTGCCTTTATCATCTTTACCTAAAGGATTATTTTTTCTTACATTAGTGATATCTTTATTTAAATCATCTACAGCTTTTGCTGCTACTACTGCTTTCTTCAAACTAATAGATTTTCCAGATTCATCAGGGCATACTTCTTTACCTTCAAGAGAACCTCTATATGAATAATTACACATATCTCTAATTTGTTTGCACTCTTTATCATTAACAGAACATTCTCCAAATACATCTTCATCTTCATCATCATCATGAATGGTATAATTTCTAGGAACGCATTTAATCTTAGCACATTCCTGTTTCTTTTCGTCATCAGTTAAAGGTTTCAAGCAACTAGAAGCACATGTTTCCATAAGACCTTTTACACGATCAATTCTTTCTTTAACTCTAGCAATAATTACGCCTTCTACTTTAGGAACTAATTGTTGCACGTTATTAAAAATTTTAATAATAGCATTAATTGAATTTTCTATTGTTTCATCAACCATTACTACTAATTCATCAATAGGGCTAAAACAGGTATGCTGATAATTATCTATTAAAAATTTATCAATTGGTTTAAATACCTCAGCATCAAATGGTCTTCCTATTTTTTCTATTTCAGACTCTAAATCAAATTCCGTGTCATCTTCTGGACTAATAATATCATCACTATCAGGAAATAATTCAAACTGTATATGTAATAATACACCTTTGACTTGAGTATTTGGATGAGAGCTATCTGTTAATTTAGACTTAACATCATCTATATAATTTTTTACAAAAACCGTTTCTTTATCTATATTTATCTTAGATTGATCTACTAAAGTTCTTATCTCTTTATATAAAGCAGAATTTACATCAACTGCTTTTCTTAAATCAGATTTATTACCTGATGATGGAAATCCACCATCTAAGATATTTAATGCCTCGTTCATTTTAGCAACAAATCTATATCCTCCTACTAGCTGACCAGATGCTGTAGACTTTAATAATAGTAAAGATTCTTTTATGAGTTTAATAACATCTACTAGTACTAAATCATACATTTCCATGCGATATGATAATCTTTCATAGGTATTCTTATCTAAATATTCTTGGGCTTTTTTACCTTGACTTAATGATTCTATTTTAATTTTTTTTATTCTATTAGTTATGTCAGCCGATTTTGTTCTTATTTTATTTATCTTATCTGCTTCATGATTAAATATATTTAAATAATCTTGTTGTTTTTTTGAGTAAGTATCACATAAGTTTTCACCTCCCTTTAATTTATGTGATTTTATTAAATTGCATTTTAAAACTCTTTTAGACATTTATATTATATATAATATATTTTTTTATAAAAAAGCAATTGATAACAATTTTAAATAGATTTAGAATTATTTATAATTAAAAATAAAAAATCATTGATATCCTTCATTTTTAACATTATTAATTTTAAACTTATAGAAATTATTTTTTGAAATCTATAGGTAATATAAATAAATTTAAGAAACTTATATAAATTTTTATATTTTATTTTTGTGAATCAAATATTTTATCTGTTTAATAATACAACAAATTATAATATGTTTATTTATATAAATTAGATGTATGTGTATTAATTAATATACTATTTTGCTCTCTAATTGATAATTTATTTTATATTTTTTTTATTAATTACCTGTTAAAATATAATTAAAATAAATTATATTGTATTACTTTTATGTAATAATATTTTCAATTCTTAACTTTTTATAATGTAGTTTTTCCTAGTTTTCACAAATTTTTACGCCATTGTATGGTTTTTCAGGACTTTCTCCAAATTTATCCCTATATTTTTTTTTCATTTCTATAGCTAGTGGTTTCAAATCTCCATCACACCAATTGGTTCCTAAATAATTACCTTTTTCATCTATTGAACATTGAGGTAAACATAATTCTTTTTCTTGTGATTCACTTTTATTTGCTCTTACATTTTCTATATCTTTATTTACATCATCAACTGCTTTTGCTGCATTTACTACTTTCTGCAAATCTATAGTTTTATTAGGAGGTTTTTGATTACTAGATTCATCAGGGCAAACTTCTTTACCCTCAAGAGAACCTTTATATGAATAATTACACAAATCTCTAATTTGTTTGCACTCTCTATCATTTATAGAACATTCACCAAAAACTTCTTCATCGTCATCATCAACGATATACTTTTTAGGAACGCATTTTATTTTTGCACATTCCTGTTTCTTTTCCTCATCGGTTAATGGTTTTAAGCAACTAGTAGCACAAGTCTCCATAAGACTTTTAATGCGACTTATTCTTTCTTTAACTCTTGACATAATTATGTTTTCAATCCTTGGAACTACTTTTTGAACTTTATCAAAAATGTTAATAATAGCCTTAATTGAATTATCAATTGTTTCATCAACCATTACTACTAATTCATCAATAGGGGTAAAACAGGTATGCTGATAATTATCTATTAAAAATTTATCAATTGGTTTAAATACCTCAGCATTAAATGGTCTTCCTATTTTTTCTATCTCAGCGTTTAAATCAAATTCAGTGTCATCTTCTTGACTACTCATATCAGGAAATAATTCATACTGTATATGTAATAATACACCTTTGACTTGAGTATTAGTTTGTGAGCTATCTGTTAATTTAGACTTAACATCATCTATATAATTTTTTACAAAAACAGTTTCTTTATCTATATTTATCTTAGATTGATCTACTAAACTTCTTATCTCTTTATATAACGAGGAATTTACATCAACTGCTTTTCTTAAATCAGATTTATTACCTGATGATGGAAATCCACCATCTAACATATTTAATGCCTGGTTCATTTTAGCTACAAATTTATTTCCACCTACTAGCTGACCTGATGCTGTAGACTTTAGTAATACTAAAGACTCTTTAATTAGTTTAATTACATCAACTAATACTATATCATACAATTCCATCCGATATGATAATCTTTCATAAGTATTCTTATCTAAATACTCTTGGGCTTTTTTACCTTTAGTTAGAGAATTAATTTCAACTCTTTTTATCTTATTAGATATCTCAGCCGATTTTGTTCTTATTTTATTTATCTTATCAGATTCATGATTGTATATATTCATATATTCTTCTTGTTTTTTGTAGTAGGTGTCACACACGTTTTCACCTCCCTTTAATTTATGTGATTTTTTAAAATAATATTTTAAAATTCTTTTAGACATATATATATTTTAAAATATTATTTTTATAGCTTTATTTAATATATGTATATGTTTTATTGTATATTTCCATATATTCTTTTGATAATTGAATTAAATCAGGTGAATCCATATTAAGAGAATTACCTTTACTATTACATACATGTCCGTTTAAATATTTATGTATCCAAACTTGTTCTGGCATATGATTAAGTAGTTCATTTTTTATTAATACAACAGAATCAATACTTTTTAAATATAGTGCTTTTTGATATTCATTAGATAATCTTTTCAAAATAGGCTCATTATTTAACAATATTCCCTCATTATTATAATATTGACCCATTAATAATTTATGATACCATTTATCAATACATATATCATTTTTTTGTAATTCTTTTTTAAGTTCTTCCGTTATAATAATTTTGTGACAAGGAACTGGATCATCTAGTTTTTTCTTTTTGCTTGTGACACTATTCCAATTATTACTCATAATAATAAATTATTATATAATCTTAACCTTATATAATTATTTATTATGTAAATTTTTAGTATTATTGTTAAATAAATATTCTATGGGTTTTTTAGGACACTTGTTAAAATAATATGGTCTAATTGTATTCATAGATTCATCATTCCAACGATCAATTATATTGATTAAATTTGGTTCAGTATTTTTGATAGTATTACATAAATCACAACAATCTAATGAATAAAAACAATATGGATTTGTTTTATCATTATTACATAAAGAATAATTTTGATGAAGAAGTCGTAAATACGAATCAACATCTATTGTTTTTAAATATTGAATAGCATCTCCTCTGTTTGGACTTAAACTATTTAAAAATTTACAAAAATAACAATCAACATTTTTACGATTTATATTAAGGTTAATATTTATATCATTTTTTTTTATATACAATTCTGGATTTTCAGTATGAATAATATTATCTTTTAAATTAGTTCCAGATGGCTGAATTATATATGTCTTTCCACATAATTTAGTAGCAGGTCTAGGATCAAGAATAGGTGGTAAAACATTTTCAGGAAAATTTCTCTTAAATAGATGATTATTCCAATCATCATGTTTACTATAATTACATATATTATGACAATACCAATTGTCCATTATTTATATTGTCTTAAAAGTTTTTTTTATTTAGAATTTATTTAATTTTATCTAATTAATTTTTTTTTAATAAAAAAATTTTATATTATTATAGAATATAAAAAACATGGCAACTTTAGTACAAAAAGTTATGGCTGAAACTTTAGGTGTTTTCGTCTTCTTTATGGCAATTTTTACTGCTACCAAACCTGCTTGGACACCATTTGCAGTAGCACTTGGTCTCCTTGTTGCTGTTCTTATTTTCGGTGATGTTTCTGGTGGTCACTTCAACTTTACTGTAACTTTAACCAAATTAGTTGAAGGAACTATTGGTGCTACTGAAGCAGCTGGTTATGGTTTGGGTCAATTATTAGGTGGTGTTCTTGCTTTATATGTTGCTAAAAACCTTGTAGCACCTGCTGTAGCATCAGCATAAATTTTATTATGTAAATAAATTTTTATATAAAAAAATTGAAAATATAATTATATTTTAATTATATCAAGCAATGAATATTGGACTTATAGGTGAATTAACAGTATTATTAGATGAGGCAAGAAAGCAGAACACAACTAATGATAGATTTAGAGCTAAATCTTATAGAGATGCGATATCTAAAATCAAAGAATTACCATTTACAATAACAACTCCAGAACAAATTCCATTGAAAAAGGGTGGTAAAATTTATCAAAAAATTTTGGAGTATATTATTCAAGGTCATATTCAAAAGACACATGACGTGTTAAATGATAGCTCAAATAATTTAAAGCTTTTTACCCAATTACAACTTATTGCAGAAATCGGACCAAGAAAAGCGCGAGAATTGATTGAGGATTATGGAATTAAATCAATAGAAGACTTAATGACAAGGCAAGATTTATTAAATGATAAACAAAAAATTGGATTAAAATATTGGCAAACAGATCAACTAAGGATTCCTAGAGCCGAAATAAAAAAACATGAGCGTCTATATAAGGCTAATGTCAAGGAAGTATGTCAAGAGATGTCATTTATAATAACAGGAAGTTATCGTCGTGGCACTAAAGATAGTGGTGACATTGATATATTACTTAGTCATTCTCAAAATAATGCTAGTTGTTTTAGAGCTTTTGTAGACCGTCTTATTGATTGTGGTTATCTTATTGACACTTTAGCTTATGGTGAAAAGAAATATATGGGTTATGGAAGACTCTTCAGCGATGACTCTTTACCTAGAAGAATTGATATAATTTACTGTCCTCCACACGAATATCCATTTGCAATTTTATATTTCACTGGATCTGGTAAATTTAATGTAAATATGCGAAATCACGCTGCTAAATTAGGTTATCGTCTTAATGAAAAGGGATTAGTAGATTTAAAAACGGAACATTTTGTAAAACATCAATTCAATACCGAAGAAGATATAATGAAATTTTTAGAAATGGAATATGTTGAACCTACAAAAAGAGATATGCAGTAATTATTAAATAATATAAAAAAAATATACTAATTATTTATGTGTTTTATTATAAAATTAATGTTATTTATCAAAAACAATATGGTAGTTAATAAATTATTTATTATATAAGATAATTAATTCTAAAATCAGAAATATAAAAAAATTTGCAAAAGGTTGAAACAGAAAAGCAAATTCGTGCTAAACTAAAACAAACAAAACAAAAAATCGCTTAATTATCAATAACTCTTGATTCATTACATCTTTGAGTAAAAAATTAGGTTAATGAATTATAGAGTATAGAAAGGGTGAGATCGATAAGTAAACAGGAAATAATTGATCAAAAATTAGCATAAGTAAGGTTAAAGCATCAAATATATTACAAAGTGTAATTGATGATTTTCCTTTTTATATTTAATAGGATTATTAAACATTGTAATAAAAAAAGTAAATGAATTAGAAAGATCTAATGACATAAACAGAATTTTTATTTTATAACTTGAATAATATAACAACTCAATTACAACATATATAAATTCTTTCAAGACTAGATGAGTCTTGATGAGATGGATTGGCTTAATGATCGCAGAGATAGACTGAATTTAATAAAACAAATTCTTAAAAAAAACAAATTTTACAAATTGTTAGATCTTTGAAGAGAATAGCTACCTATGTAAGAAATATTTGACTGAAAAGAATATATTTATTTAGTTGTTTCACGCAGACTTTTAAAAACCATTACGTCTCTTACCATCATCACTTTTATCATCATCGCCCGCAATTGCAGTCGCAGCACCGTCATCACATAAAATAACCATCAAAGCAATTGGTTTCACGCCATTCTTTATAAGCACCTATAGCAATATATCTTGGGTGCAATAGATGTCTGTTCTCAGGCTGTTTTGCAATGGAAACCTTGTTAGGGTTTTCAACCTCTTGATTCTCAACTAAAACGGTAGTTTCACCATTGACGCGTTTAATAAGAGTATATGATACTGGAATAGCAAATGGGTCAATCATTCCTGGAGCAGTGCGTGGGCATATCTCACATTTCATAGTGCACTCAAATATAGCTTCGTGTTTTTCGTTTTTGAATGAGAAGATTGAAGTATAATCAAAATACTGTCGCTTAGGAGCCAATGATCGCATGACATTATATAGGTCTCCTTCGTTTTCATCACATATCGTTGTAATTTGTTTTATATATGATGCCAGTTCTCCTATTCCAAATGAGGTGTCTTCACAACCAACTGGACATCCACCCTGTTCACTATATAACCTTCTAATTTTGTCATCACCTACTTCAACCTGGGTCATCTTCTTCGTCACCAAATCTTGCCCCTTCTGCAGGCGTCTGGGAGTGCTTCAAGTGAGCTGCTTTCTCTCCCTCCCGCGTTACAATCTTTCCCTGTTTGCTTGTGCCTCCGCTGACTTCATCCCCTAACTTCAGTTTGATCTGCAAGAGGCTCTCCACCTCGGTGACTTCAACAGGAATTCCCTGAATTTCTTTAATTTTTGTATTAAATGTTGAAATGTGATCTCCTAAAATTTTTCTCATATCATCTAATTTAATTTTATTTCCAGATACATACAGTGTTCTATCATATCCATAATCCATCTTGATAATTTTTTTGTATTATTTAGTGTTAATTATTTTTCAATTTTTTATATATATATTCTAATATATTGTTAGATCCAAAACTTGTGAAAAATTTTATTTGTTGAATCGTATTTGAACAATATATTTATAAAAAATTTATAAGAAGATACATTTTATAGAAAATAAACATATTTTTTTATAAATATAATTAATTTATTATTGAATTATATATAAATATGACTACTAATGGTCAAAAATATATGGATAAACAAGAACTTAATCTAAAATATACAGTAAATATGGATGTAATAAAAAAAAATTTTAAAATTGATTGTAAAGGAAAAATAGGAAAGGAAATATTTATATAATGATAGAATTATGTGCTTCATTTCATTATTCACAAACACCCTTAGGATATGATTATGAAGGACAAGAACAAAAAAATGATTTTATTGAACGAAATATACAGAATTATGATAATAATATAGTAAAAAAAATACAATTAATTTAAGAGCCAGATTAAAAGAAAATAATGCTGTATTTAATAGTTGTCCATCAATAATTGTTACATATAAAATTTTTGATGTTTTTTTAATCAAAATCTTTCTATGTATGAAAATAAAGTAAAGGACTTTGATATATCACTAAATAGTCGTGAAAAGTGTAAAACTATATTAACTGGTCATAATTCATTTTTAACTTTAAACACCAAAGATCCAGAGAATTATTTAAAAAAATATTATTTACCAGAGAGTAATGATACATTATCTTATGATCTTTCAGAAATATTTGATGAAATAAAATATGTATATAAATATAGAAATCCTAGTCAAACTTTTTATGCTAGAGAAAATGAAAAATATTATGATGTGATTGAAAAAAAAAATACATATCAAAAAATTATTGAAATACTTCAAGTTTATATCAAAGATATATTTAAAATTTACAGACATAAAATACACAATCTGCCCAATATTAATAAATCAATACCACAACAATTATTAGAAGCTGAATTCGTTTACTTAAATTTTGGGAATTTTTTCAAATTAACAAATTATGCTAAAGATATAGTAAATACATTTGTAAAAAAATTAACAAATGATTTAAATTTAGATAGAAGTATATTTCAATTTTTTCATATTCATGTAAGTTATAATAATATTTATAAACATATTTGTTTTGCAATACACGGAAAACATGAATTAACTGGTGAATTAAATAACTCTACAGTTTATAATCCGAGTAAAAAGGGTAAACCACCTTTTTTTAAAAATATTTTCAAAAATATTAATCAATTATCTTATGATGGTAAAAATTATGATATGCCGAAATCAATTAATATAGAAAAATTTAGTGAATTAACAAATGATGAATGGAACGAACATAATACATATGTTATAATAGATGCTTAAGGTAATGTATCATATTGGAAAAATAGTCATTGGCAAAAGCCTTTTCCTGACAGTTTATTTGGTAAAATTTTTTATCAATGAATTTAATGTCTGGTGAAGCCGGTGATATATTTGTCAATGGTGAAAATACTTCAGATAATTATTTTAAAAATGATGATAAAATAGTATTGCCACCTTTCCAATAAGCTGAGACTGTTGAAATAAAATCTACAGCAAAACAATGTCAATATCCTAATTGTGAATTCTTTGCTTCAAAAGAAGAATTTTGCTCGCAACATTACAATATAAATATATTAAGAACACAAAAAAATTGTTCAGAACGTCAAGCAATTAGAGTATTAAAAGACTGTAAAAATTTAACTGACGCACTTGACTATTTGAATCAAAATCCAGAAATGTGTGGTAATGATGATTTTCACACAAGATAATATAAAATATATTATTCAATTTGAATTTACGGAAGACCAAGCTAGGGACGCATTGAATCAAACAGACAACAATCTACATAGAGCCCTAGATTTGATTTTACGACAAGGCGGTAAATATATAAAAAAAAGTAAAAAGAAAAATATTAAAAAAAGAATTAATAAATCAAAAAAAAAAATTTTTAATATATCGTTATTATTTGGTTATATATTAAAAATTTATAAAATATAATATAAAAAAACAATAATAATAAAGATATATGTTTAAATATTTAAACAATTCATTAACAACCGGTTTATTTATAGGAGGATTTATAGGATATAATATAATGAATCTAAAAAAAACAAGGTATCAAGATGAACAAATAATTATTACAAAAAAAACAAGTAGTATAGTAATTGAGCGTGTTTTTGATAATACTGAAAATGATTTAGCAGATGCAATGTTAGATTTGATTACAAATTATGATGGTTCAAAATATATTGAATATCGTAAATTTTATATTGTTACACATCCAGAGGATTTTTTATTAGCTCATTATAAAAATGGTGATATATATTGTAAAATAAAAAATCATACAATTGATAATAAAAATCTATCTATATTTAATATATCTTTTGAAATATATAGTTATACTTTGGTATTATCTGATTTACGAAAATATGTATCTGAAATTACTGAAAATTTTAAAATAAAAAAATTAAATAAATTAGGTGATAAAATATTTTATTTTGATGAAGTTATGCAACCATTACCATTAGATATTGATGGAAATGTTCAATATGGAAATGCTATTAAATACTTAAAATTTAATATGAGTGTTTTTCACACTAACAAAACATTAGATAATATGTTTGGACCAGATATAGCACTTGTTATGAATAGATTAAAATGGTTTTTAGAAAATAAATCATGGTATGAAACTAAAGGTATTCCTTATACTTTTGGACTATTAATTACAGGAGAACCAGGATGTGGTAAAACAAGTATAGTTAAAGCTATAGCAAATATGACAAAGAGGCATCCGTTTAATATAAAATTTCATGACTATTTAACACAAACTCAAATAAATAATCTGTTTTTTAATGATAGAGTAAATTTAAATGATGGAGCTGATAGTTATATTATACCTCAAGATAAACGGATTTATTCAATAGAAGAGGCTGACTGTATGAGTGATTTATTATTAGATAGAAAACAACAAATTAATCTAGATAATGACCCTTTTACCTCACTTGAAACAAGTATGATATCCGATAATAATTCTCGTAGTAGAGAATTAATAAAAAAATTAAATCATTCAAAAACAAATACTGAAAAGCTTACATTAGGATTTATTTTGGATGCGATAGATGGTTTAAAAGAAGTTCCAGGTAGAATTATTATAATGACTACAAATTATCTTGAAAGGTTAGATAAAGCTCTTATACGACCTGGTAGGATAGATTTAATCTTAGATTTTAAGAAGACTACTAGAAAAACAATAATTGATATGTATAAACATTTTTTTGATTTGCAAGATGAACAATTGGATCTCACTAAATTTAATATATTAAAAGATTATCAATATAGTCCTGCTGAAATTAATCAAATATTTTTTAAAAATATAGGATATCCTTCAAAAGCGCTTGATGAACTTATTAATTTTTAATCTGTTCCATAAAATAATTTATGAAATTCACTTTGATAAGTGTAATTTCCTATATTATTAAGACTATCTTCATTTATTATATCTAAAGTTTTTACAATTTCTTCATTATTATCTAACACAATTAAGTGGTTTTCTATTTGTTCATCGTGGACAGTGTCAAGTTCACGATAGTTAGTTGCTAAGATAGGCCATACTACTAATTTTTGAAGATAAAGTGCAACTTGTAAAATAGGAGGTTGATCTTCATCAATCTTAACTCCATACATTTTTGATATCTCTAAAATACCAGACTTAGGATAAATTTCTGGTTCATCACTATTTACAATATGAATAAGATATCCAGTATCTTTTATATAATATATAGCCTCACTGTCTGTAGCATAATAAATAGACATTATATATTATGATATAAATTGTATAAAAATATATCAATTTTTTTTTATTTAAATATATTATAATGACCGAAACAACAAATTTGCGTGTATTAATAATTGTTGATGTTCAAAAATGTTTTTTAGACGGTAATTTAGGTATTCAAGGTGAAAAAATAGTTTTAGAGGCTGGAGAACCTACGGCTACCGAATTAGAACATAAAAAATTAATGTCTAAAGTTGATGTAAATTCATCATTATATAATAACATAAAACAATTAATTAAAGATAATGATATTGACTTAACAAAAAAAGATTTAAATTCAGATTATTTAAATTCTATTAAACAAAAATTAATTAATCAAGAAGTAAGTAACACATCAATAAGAGGTATTATTATGCATATACAAACTAATGGATTAATTGAAAGCTCTCTTGAAAATAGTCAAGACGATTCTTTATCAACTGTATCAAGCGATGAAAATAGTAAAGATTCTATATCAGAAATTTTAAGAGTAGGAAAAGATGATGATACTATAATATTAGATTCAACATCAGAGAGTGTATCACTAACATCAAGTGAAGAAGATTCTGAGATATTAAAACAATATAAAATTAATGTAAATGAATTTTGTAAAAATTCAGAAAATTTGACAAAACCGACAATTACACCTACTAGGGCATCTAAATATTATTCACTATATATTGAAAGATTAAAAAAATTTTATGATAATAATAAAGACAAATATGATGTAATTGTTTTTACAAAAGATAATCACCCAATACATCACGCATCGCATGGCACTTTAAATCCTCATTGTATAAATCGCTTTGGAGATTATTGTGGTGATAAAGAACGTGAGCAGGAAATTTCCAAAAAATTTAGTAATAGTTATTTTTATAATAATGTTATTCCTGATATTGTAAAAGATGGAATGACATCGGACGATTTTTACATTCAACAAATTGAAAAAGATACTGGTGCTAAATATCAAAAATATGAAAAGAATCCAGAAAATGTATTATCACGCAAAGAGAATGAGGATAATGAAGGTAAAACATTAGGTATTTTTGAGGAAATACCATATAATGCTAAAATATATATTTCTCCAGAAGGACTTGAATTATCAAGTACTGTTACTGATTTAAAATCACTTAATGTGGGAAGATTTACAAAGGTTGAATTAGATAAAGATAATAAAATTGGAACATTAAAACCTTATATTGTTCGTTTAAATAAAGGCGAATTATGTAATTTTGATAGTTTTGGCGCATTTTATTATCATGTTGAATATGAAAATGAAACTGGAAATGAAATTGACTATTTTTTAAAAGGTCCTCGCGATGATTTAAATTTAAGTAAGCTTTCAACAGGTCTTTTAGAATTTTTATTAGATAGAAAATCCTATGCGGATCATCTAAAAGATAAAAATATAAATATAGAATTTGATGTATGTGGTTTAGTTACTAATATTTGTGTTGTAAGCACATGTGTAAGTGGCACTTATATATTAGAGCAATATCTCGCAAAACCACTTAGAAGTGATATCAAATTAATTGATTATCATTTTAATATATTAAATGAATTTTGCGTAAATTTAACTCTTCCTCATCGTAATGCTCAAAAAATTATTAATACTAATAGATTAGGAGATGCCATATCTATAACTGAAGGTTTAGACATACAAGATTATAATCCAGTAACTTACAATTAAATAATTTTTGATATTATTTATCAAAAATTATTAATCTAGATGATCAAACATTCGTATTTTAAGTCTATTATTTATTTTAGGTTGATGTAGATTAACATATGCTATTATAGTTAATACACTGCTAATAATAAACATAAATATAATATTCATTTATTATTTATTTGATATCTTCTCTTTATATTAATATATGAATCATATTATACTGAGTAGTGTAGCATTTATTACTATATTATTATTAGCATTATATTTTAGTCAGAGTGGATTGATATGGAATTGTGATAATCCTATTGTTTCTAATTATTTATATTTAATACTTGCTTTTGTAAGTATCTACATGTTTATATCTATACTTTCTAGAAATCCTACATTATTTTTAAATAGGTATATGTTTTTTGGAGTAGCTGTGATAACTTTATTGTTAATCTACTTATTATTAACAATACCTCCTGAAAATTTTGTAACTAAACATATTTTCTGGTTTATATTTTTATTCTCTATATCATTTATCATGACGCCTAGATTTTTAAACAGCAATAGTTCAATATATATTAAATCTATAATTATTTCAATCATAATTTTTATAGGAATGAGTATTTTAGGCTATATATTTAAAGAGAGTATTCCTACAGGTATGTCTAAATATTTATTGGCAGGATTAATTGCATTAATATTAGCGATGGTCTTTTCTATATTACTTGGAGTTTCAAAAGACTATATAAAATCATTTTCAATAATAGGGGTTGTTATATTTGTTCTATTTATATTAGTTGATACTAAGCGACTATATTCTGTTAATTGTGATAATATTGATTATATTAATAATTCAACGCATTTGTTTTTGGATGGAATTAATCTATTTTCAAGTGTTCATAATTTACAAAATTAAATTTTATTAATAGATTATATATAGATATGAATTTGCTAAATATAACTGATAAATATCATCAACAATTTAGTAATATGCAGAATATGAAAACAACATATAGATTACGTGTCGACAATAATAATAATTTGATAATTAATACAGATAAAGATAATTATATTAGTTTTAAAAATAAGTTATATAATTTTTTTTTAGAGAATATACCTAAATACTATTTATTCTTAGAAAAATTTTATGAAGAACTAATAGATGATAATAGTGCTGTAAATAAAGAAATTTGTATTAAAAATATTAATTTAATATCTTGTATACTATACGGATTTAATATACTCAAAACAAAATATATATTTAGAAACAATAAAAAGTCATATACAAAACTACTTATATTAATGGGTATGTTTGAAATCGTCTTATTTAAAATTAGAATACAATATATCAAACAATTTTGTATAAATAATAATAATTATAGTATAATATGTAATTGCGAATTTTGTAAAAGTCTTAAACAAATTATTTAGAAAATGTAATATTTTTTATATACTCGGTTGCGTCATTTATAATTTGATCTTGAGAACTTTTACTCTTTTTATTCCAATGAGAAACTTGTCTAGATGTTGAATAATTTTTTTGTAAATAATCTTTGTGATTATATATAAAGTTATAATAAATGTTGTCAAAAATAGTAGACCAAGTTCCTTTCCGATAATTACTCATTTTAATTATATAATTTGACGATGAAAAATATGGACGAGTCATAATTGAACCACCATCAGCAAATTGAGACATACAAAAAACATTTGGAACCATTACCCATTCATAAGCATCAATCGTCCATTCCATAAAAATCTCATAGACATCTTTTGGATCTATCATAAGTAATAAAAGATAATTTCCTAAAAACATCAATCTCTCAATATGATTTGCGTATCCATATTTGTTGATTTTCTTAATAATATCATCTATTGGGTCTATTTGTGTTTTTGCTTCCCACATTATATTTTTTTTTAATCTATTTGTATGATTAAAAAAATTTTTATTTTTTAATTCATCACCTTCGCATAAATAAATCATATAAATATAGTTTCTCCATCCAATTATTTGTCTAATAAATCCTTCAACTGAATTAATTGGAGCTATATTAAAATATGGCATAGTCTTATCTAAAACTTCTCTATCTGTAATTAAACCTATATTCATAATAGGTGATAAAATAGAATGATATAAAAATGGATTATCTTTAACTACAGCATCTTGAAACTCACCATAATCATTAAATTTATTTTGTAAAAAATCATTTATCCATATGTCAATTTCATCGTATGTGACTGGATATATAAAATTAGTTAAATCACCATAATTATCTTCAAAGTTGTTTTGTGTATATATAATAGCCTCTTTAACATAATTATTATTATTTTTAACTTGGATTGGCGGAATATTATTTGTATTGTTAATTTTTTTACGATTATCTTCATCAAACGACCATTTACCTCCAGTAGGATCTCCATTACTCTCTATCAAAATATTAAGTCTTCTTCTCTGCCATATATAAAAGTTTTTATGATTATATTTATTTCCATTAAAAAATATGCTCAAGTTATCTTGAATTATATCTTCATTTACTAAAAAATTTAATGAATTAATTATTTGTATGTTTGAAATTAATGATATAAGTCTATGTTTTAATACATTATCTCCAATATTATATGTTTGCACATTTTTTTTATCTAAAGATTTATATATTTGTTCTATATTTTGATTATACTCAATGTATTCTATGTTTATATTATGTTTTTGTAAATAATCGTAATAAAATCGCATGGTTGCACGATGAAATGCTATTTTTAATTTATGATATTTATAATCAGTAAAAAATCTTGTTTCTTCTATTAAGTAAACTTTATCGAATTTTTTTAAATATTCTATATTTTTGAATAAATGAACTGGGAAAATTAAAAAAATATTTGACATATAATTATAACATATTTTTAATTTACAAGATTATTCTTTTTTTAATTAATATATTCCATAGTATATCTTTTATTTAAACAGTGTATATAAAATTTTTTACATAATGTTATTATATATAAATTTAATTAGTTTATTCTTTTAACGTTTTGACAACTCAAGGAGGTTTCCTATATTAAATAATATATTTGATTTTATATAATACTGTGATGTTGACATATTTATAATAAATTTTTATATGATATAATTATATTAATTCTTATAGTTTATATATCATAAATAATACAATATATTATATTATTTTATTATGATATAATATAATGAATTATAAAACTTCATTTCGTAATAATAAACAGTATAAAAAAAAAAATCATTAAAAGGACGAGGTAAATATTGGTTTATACCTTATTACGATAAATCAACTGATGAATATATAATTATAAATGATAATGTGGTATAAGTGAACCTATACGCACTAATATGAATTCTGATTGGTTATTAAGTCCAACAGACAAAATAAAAACATTGTATCTTTTTCTAATAAAAGATTATGAAATTTATTTCAAAGAAATTATAAAAAAAACATATTATAATTTAATAAATAAAGATGATATTAATGAGATTTATAATTCACTAAAAATTAAATATAATGACGATCTATATAAATGTTTATTTGAAAATATATCAAAAAATTACAAAAAAAATCAAAAGAAAATATTAGATGAGCATAAACGGTATAAAGATTTATCTTTAAACCAATATTTACTAGAACATCTTTATAATGGAAATATCAAAATACTATATTACTTAGGTATAGACTTAATTTATTTTTTATATTTTATAAATAACAATATAAATTTAGTAAATGAAGATGATAAAATTAAAATAAAAAATAAAGTTGATATTTATGAAAAAATGAATATTTTACTAGATGAGTTCAACGAAAAATCACATATAGCGAAATTTAATGAAATATTTAATAAAATAACAATTGCTGAAGACTTATATAATATAATATAGAAGATTGAATTATTGATATACCATTTAATCCTCTTATAGAATTACCTTGTGAAATAATGACAAATAATGGTAAATATTATTATTCCAGAAATATACAATTGGAGTCCTATCAACAACAAGCAATAAATAAATACAAAGAAAATATAATCAATAAGAATAAAAAAGGGATAATTTTATCGCATCAAATGGGCACTGGTAAAACAATTCTAACAATATCACTAATTGAACAAGAGATATTTTACAATAAAACAGCAAATAAATCTCGTGTAATAATTGTAATTCCAGATGGTTTATTTTCAACTTGGATAGATGAGTTAAATAAAAAATGTAATATAAATAATGATACCTATACAATAAATTTAAATAATCATGATAGTAGAATTAATTCAAAAACTTTAAATGAAACCGTTGTATGTGGATCGGCAATTTCTGATAAATTGTGTTCTATAAAAATTAAATCACATATATTTGTAGGAAACACAGATTCTGATATATTGTATGATTTAGAATTATATACATATGAACAATTTTCAGATAAAATAATTTATAATGTTAATGAGTTTGACAATTCAATAATAATACTAGATGAGGCTCATCGTTTTGAAATAGAACGACAAAGATTAGGAAATTATATTGGAACTAGTAATATAAAAATTAAAGATGTATTTAATAATAGATTTACTGAATTACATAAAGTTTTAGAAAATTTTAACAATATTTTTAATGCTATAAAAAGAGCAAACCGAGTAATATTAATAACAGGAACACCAATATATAATTCTATTTATGATATTATTACATTAATTAATTTAATTAAAGATCATAATGATACAGATGTTCCATTTAATAGACAGCAATTTAATAGTCTATATTGTGAAATTACACCTATGGATAAATTATCGATAACAATTGATGATTTGTATATTAAAAATGCTATATCAAAAAAAATTATGAAATTTATAGGAAATCCTGTTAGTTTATTAAAAAAAAAGCAGGAATGAAAGATCCATATGATATGTATGTTAATGGTCTTATCTATAAAATAATATTACCATTGTTTTCAACAAGTTTAATGGTAATGTTCACAAAAGCCTGGATCACAACAGTTATTTTTTTTACATTAATATATTGTATTGATGAAATTTTCCTTAAAAGCCGATTGGAATATATATCTGAAAATAAAACTTATCGTGAAAATATATTTAAAATTGATATTAATAATGCAAATACTATAAAAATGATTAATAGATATTTTTTATTTTATAATGGTCAAAATGCTGAAATGATTGATAAAGAAGAAATAGAAATAGCTGTTTCATACACTACATCACAAAATTTTTTTTATACATTATTTAATTATGGAATTCCTGTATTTGAAATAATGGATTTAATCTATGAAAATTTAGATAAAAATTTAATATCATATAATGATACTGAAAATATATTTATGGATGAAGATATATTTATAGATGAAAAATCAAATTATTTAAGACAATCTTCTACAAAAATGAAATATGGATTATCAATAGGTAATTTAATATTGTGTGATAAAATACATAAAGTATTGGAAAAAGTTTATAAGAGATCGACATATGATGAATCAGTTAGTGATATACAAAAAAAATCATATAGAAAAAGAAATCATAGAATATTTTCACGAAATAAGGGAATTTACGCAATATGAGACTGAATTTATTAAATATAAAAATATGACAGATGTATCTAAAAAACCTATATTATCTAAGACGGATAATATTGAATGGCTTAATAAATTTATGGAGTTAAAAAAAAAACTAGATGAAGCATTAAAAAATAATGAAAAAACAATGATTTATTCTAATTATGTTGAAAAAGGTACATATTTATTAGAAATATTTTTTAATAGTGTTTTTGAACAAAAATATTTAGATAAGATTTTATTTTTAGTGAGTCCAGATACTAAAGAAGGACGATCTAAAAATTCAGAATTATTAAAAAAATTTAATAATAATAATGCTGATATTATAGTATTTCATCCTGATATTATGGAAGGAGTATCATTAACTGAGTGTATGCATGTTCATATATTAGTATATATACATCAGCCAGCTAAATATGAACAAGTTATTGCTAGAGCAAGACGGAATAAATCACATCAAATAACTTTATCAAAAAATCCTCAAGCTAAATTAAAGATATACAAATATATTATCCAAGATAATCAAGTTTTAAAAAAAACAATGGATAAATGCATTATCAAAAGGAGCAATATCAGGCGCTCTACTATATAAATTAGGATTTGCTTCATTAAATATTCCAGCAGGTTTAATAATTACATCATTATGTTTAGGATATGATTATGTAAAACATATTAAAAATCAAAGAATTGTTTCCGCATTATCAAAAGACTCACATCATTTTATTGGTTCACTATATGATATAGATATAATCAAATTACCTGATGGTTATTTTAAAAGAATATATATGAATCTATCTAAAAATAATAAATTATTTTATGAAATGTTAAATAATTATTCATTAGATGCTGATGATATAAAAATGGAAAAAAAAATTTTAGGTTTAGATTGGAATAATATTGATGAATTTTGGGAAAGTAATAGTAAATATCCGGAAAACTCTGACAATTTTTACGATTATCAATGGGAGAGAGTATCTAGTAATACTTATTTATAAATTACATCTATACTTAATTTTTTTTATATTACAAGTTAGATAAATTAATAAAAAAAACATTATTCCGGCATACCTGTAAGTAGGAGAAGGAAATAAGTATAAGATTATTATTCACAAACATATACTCTCACATAAATTATCAACTTACATTCGTTAGATAATCCTTTTCTATTGATATTCTCAGTTTCCATCAATCTGGTTTAGAAGCCATCTTCCTGGATGTCTCTTTCCAGTTGTTTCAGCCGGCGCGAACGATTGATTCGTAGAGTGTCTTGAACAATCCAGAAGTCAGTTCTGCGTTGACGCTTTGCAAATGAGACTTCAGCTGGAACTTCATGATCTTCTTCATCTTCGGAACGCCTTTCAGCGCGTGTCTTTGGTTTGTTGGTGATCTCAAATTGATTTGTGCTTGGTGTTTCAATTCGCTGAAGAGTTGAATTGTTTGACGCATTGGGATGAGTGAGAATGAATTTGATTTGGATCTTGGATGATTGATTTTGTCCTTTTTTCTGCTGACGTTGTGTCTGAACATCATCAATGTCCAAAGCGTATTCACTGGTATTTCCTGTTTTTCTGTTGCTCATTGCGCTTCTTTTGTCTGTCTGATATGATTTGTACAGACTATGTCTATCAATTTTTTTCGCCTATGTTTTCCATAATTTATAACAATATATATTAGCTAGTAATATATTAAAACAAATTTTTTCATATATAATATATGGAAAAATTTCAGTTAATTTATAATAAATATTTTAGCAAGTCAACATATAATTCAAGATATATATTTGTTCCACACGCTCATATAAATTATAGTGGATTTTGTGCATATGTAGCACTTAAAAGTGTTAATTGGATTAAGGTAAAAACCGTTATATTATTATCAACTAATCATTTTTTGTCAGAAAATGTGACAATTAATAACACTCATAAAATAAATAATCATATTATTTTAGAACCATATCATGCTGATATCAAACAAGTTTCTATAGATATTATTGAGAAAGAACATAGTTGGCGTTTTTTAATTCCTTTATTGGATTATTTATCAAAAGATATAAAAATTAAATTAATTTTAGCTAATAGAAATGATACAAACTTATCAAGAAGTATAAGAAATTATCTAGAAGAAAACAATAACTCCATTTTAATTGCTAATTCAGATTTAAGTCATTCTAACGGTCATTTTGAAAATAAAGTTTTACCGAGTTGTCCTAACGTGTTATATGAAGATATACATACTATAAATACTCTACTATTTAAAAATAATAATAGTTCTGAAACAGCTTGTGGAATTGGAGTTATTCAAATATTCAAAGATGTAATAATCAATGCTCATAATCTTAGTCCAAGATTAATGTGTTATTATAATTCAAATAATGAGAAACTTATAAAAAATTTACAAAATGGTAATATTATAATTAATGAATTATTTGAGTGTGTTAATAATGAAATTACAGCAGTAGGATATGCGTCTGTAATTTATATTGATGAAAAAGAAAATATGTCACTTAATAAATTATTTTCACCTTATGAACAATATTATCTCACAAATATGTGTTATACTATAATTAATACTAAACAAGAACCTAAAAATTATATTCATATTAAAAATTTATTTGATAAAAAAGCTGTTTTTATTACAATAAATATTAATAATAAATTGAGAGGTTGTATTGGCACATTAGATAATGATAATACTATATTTGAAAATATAAATAAATATTCATTGGCATCAGCATTTAGAGATCCTAGGTTTGAACCTATGAACCATAATGATATTCAAAATTGTAGTATATATATTACTTTATTAGAGCCTAAATATAAACTTCAACAAGGTTTAACACAATACATGAATGAATATATAATAGGTAATGATGGTATAGAAATGGTTATAAATAAAAAAAATAGTGCATTCTTTCTTCCAAGTGTAGGAGAAGATATGAGCAAAGAGGGATTACCTCATCACGAGATAAAGATAAGATTATTAGAATTATTATGTAAAAAAAGTGGATTAACTGATGATAAATGCTACCTAGATAAAACTGATTTTTATATTACAAAAGGATATAAATTACTCAATATCTAATAATGATAATTGTGTAATTATATTTGAATTATTAGATTGTGAGTTTTGCCTAAAATTATTGGAATAAAGACGCCATAATCTATTTTGTTCAACTGTTTTTTCATTATTAGGAAATATAAAAGTATTTGGTGAATAATTTTTGTTATTCGTTAACATTTCTAATTTTGGTTTTATTTCTTCATTTTCTAATTTCATAAATTTATCCATTACTCCTGTAAATATATTTCTATTTTCCATAAGTGTTGTCTTTGTGTTTGTAACTTCTAATTTGATATTTTCTATTTCTTTTTCAAAACATTCTATATCGTTATCTATATCTTTTATATTTGTATCTATATTTTTAAGATTAATATTCATCATTTCTTGAAAATCACTATTGGATTTAGAAACACGTTCAAGGTATTCTTGATGATTATCAAGTCTGTTTTCTATTTTCAAAATAGAATTATATAGACAATTTAATATTTTATTATTATCTTCTATTGCGGTCCATAATGTTTTATTATCATTGATAACTGCCCATTCTTCTTTATTTTTATGCTCCATATGAGAAATTAGTTTATATATAAATAACGAAATATTTTTTTTTATACACCATATAGAATTAATCTCATTTTATTAGATTCTAATAAATCTGGATCACATTTTTGTGTGGTCATGGTATTAATACAAATATTATTTTCGTTATTTGTAAAAACATTTAATTTTTTTAAATATCTTATTACATCTGGATGATATGGAACAATAGGTATCTCAATTAAATTTTCAGGTCTAAGCTCTTCTAAAGTTAATTTAATAAGGGGATCTTTTATACCAAATCTAATTTCAAGAATAAATTTAAAAAGTGTTTCAATAAATTTATAAATACGGTTATTATTTTCATTATTTCTTGAATAAAGACATACACTATTTTTAATTGAGTAAATTGTTTTTTCAATATTAATTGATTTCTGATTACGAATATCATATTTTTTAATATGTAATGTGGGAAATTCAAGATTTAATGTTTGTATGTTTGTATTCTCATTAAATTTAATGATAATAAATTTATTATACTGAGCTAATTCATTTAATTCTGGACTGTTTTCATGTGTCCAAAAAGCAAGAATACCATTTAAACCTATTACATCACGCAAATTTATATTAAAATTATTTTTTAAATGAATAAATTCTAAATTTAGACCTTTAAAAAGTATCATTAATACATTTGTAATATTTTTATCTATTATATATATTTTTATTTTTTTTAATCTAAATAAATCGTTATAATTATATAACTCACTCTCTGGAATAACTATTAAATTTAAATAAACACTATAAATAAATGAAATATAATTTATATTATTAACATTTTTTTTAAAATAACTAGTAGCAAGACTTCTGGTTAGAAATCCCATATCAAGTGTTGTGTCATGAAATATTTCATCATATGTGCTATATTTAATTTTTTGTATAGGAATATACTCTTTTATACTTTCAAGAAAATTATTTTCAGTAATACCGCGATAGCCTATTTTAAGAGGTTTAATTGTGAGATCACTAAGTTGTATAGTATTACTTAAAAAAGTCTCCTTATCTTGAATTACATAATATAAATAAAATAATAAAATAGAAAAAATAATAAAAACTATATAAAACATTAGAAATATATACTTTTATAGAGGAGATTATTATGGAGGATATTAAAATTGATATTAAACTATTAAATAAATGGGTTGTATGGTATCATAAACAAGATGAACCAAGTTGGGATAGAAACACCTATTTAAAAATATTTACATTTGATTCCATACTAGAATATGTTAGTTTTTTTAACAGTTTTAGTTGTCTTCCTCAATTTCTTAATGGATATTATTTTTTTATGAAAGAAGGTGTTATGCCAATATGGGAAGATGATAATAATAAAAGGGGTGGATGTTATAATATTAAGGTTTCTAAAGAGAATACTGATAAAGTTGTTTGGGATATTTTAAATCATATTATCTTAAATCAATTTCTTATACATAATAATGAATGTATAAATGGTATGAGCATTGTGCCAAAAAAATACAATTCGTTAATTAAAGTATGGAATAATGATAATAAAGTTTGTATTACAACAATATTTAATTCACGATTAGCTTATATTAATCAAGAAGACGTGTTTTATAGAAGTCATGAGATTAATATTAATTTTGGAAAAGAATTTACAAAATAACTTAATTATTTTAATATCACATATGATAAAAAAATAATTATTTATAAAAAAATTGATAATGACTTTTATATAAAAATAAAACTAAATAATATATATAATATGTCCTATTACAAAGATTTAGACTATGGGACTACTGATATCAGTAGTGTAGTCAGTGTTCAATTTTCAGTTCTAAGTCCAGAAGAGATAGAGAGACGCAGTGTAGCTGAAATTATCACTCAGGAGACCTACGAAGGTGATATTCCTAAAACTGGTGGTCTATTTGATAGACGCATGGGTCCATTAGATCAGGGTATGTTATGTCTTAGTTGTGGTCAAAAGAGCAATCAATGCCCAGGTCATCCAGGTCATATACGTCTTGCTGTGCCTGTATTTCATGTTCAATTCATGAGCATATGTATGAAAGCACTTCAAATGATTTGTTATCGTTGTTCTAAAAACCTAGTAAATTTGGAAGATCCTAGTATAAAGAGAAATCTACTAAAAAGAAGTCCTGCTCAACGATTTAGTTATTTATATAATCAGAGTTCTAAAATTAAGAGATGTGGCGAAAAGAATCCGTGTGGTTGTGGAGCCATGCAACCTTCTACTATTAAAAGAGATACAAATGCTATAGGTAGAATCATTTTAGAATTTAAGATTAAAGATGATAGTAAAGGCACTAGCACACCATATAGAATTCCTTGGACAGCTGAAAATGTATTTCGTATTTTCAAGCAGATTACAATGGATGATTTTGAGCTTATGGGTTTTAATCGTTATTGGTGTCATCCTGATTGGCTTATATGTTCGGTTCTTCCGGTTCCTCCTCCAAGTGTAAGGCCTAGTGTTCGTAATGATACTAATACACGAATGGAAGATGATCTTACTCACAAATTATGTGATATTATTAAGACTAATCGTGCTCTTAAACAAAAAATTGAGTCTAATGCTCCTAAAAATATAATTGATGAATGGACACAATTGCTTCAATATCATGTAAGCACTCTAATTGATAATAATCTTCCAGGTGTTCCTCCAGCCCAGCAACGAAGTGGAAGACCTCTAAAGTCTATTAAAGATCGTCTTAAATCTAAAGAGGGTCGTGTCCGTGGAAATTTAATGGGAAAGCGTGTTGATTTTTCTGCTCGTAGTGTTATTAGTCCTGATCCCAATCTTGACATTGATGAATTGGGTGTTCCATTAAAGATTGCTGTAAATTTAACATTTCCGGAGATAGCTACTAAATATAATATAGATTGGCTTAGAAGTCTTGTAAAGAATGGACCTGATAAATATCCAGGAGCAAAAAGCTATAAAAGATATACTGATAAACAAGTAATCTCTTTAAAAATTATTGATCGCGAATCAATTGTATTAAATGAGGGAGATATTGTTAATCGTCATCTTGTCAATGGTGATATTGTATTATTTAATCGTCAACCCTCTTTACATAAAATGTCTATGATGGCGCATCGTGTTCGTGTAATGCCTTTTAATACATTTCGTCTTAATCCTAACGTAACTACACCCTATAACGCAGATTTTGATGGTGATGAGATGAATATGCATGTCCCTCAGTCTAAACAGACGCAAATTGAATTAGAATCTTTAGCTAGTGTTCCTACTCAAATTATTACTCCTGCTCAAAACAGACCTTGTATTGGTATTGTGCAAGATACTCTTGTAGGAGCTTATAGGTTTACTAAATATGATAATTTTATGTCAAAATCGCAAATAATGGATTTATTATGTTGGAATAAAAGATTTGATGGGCTATTACCAGAACCGACCTTTAAAGCAGGAACACCCGTATCAACTCTTCCAGATTATTTTCCTCTTTATAAATATTCAAATGGACTTGACGTATTACCTCTAGATTTATGGAGTGGTCAATCTATATTATCAACAGTATTGCCTGAAATTAACATTGATAAAAAAAATGATAGTTATTCAGAAAAAGATCCACTTAAATATCAAAATAGGATTAAAATCATTCGTGGAAAAATTGATAGTGGTGTGTTTGATAAGAGTCTTTTAGGAAATAAAGAACAAGGCATTATCCATGTCATTTTTAATGAATATGGACCTAGAGCTGCCAAAGAATTTCTTGATAATATCATGGCACTTATTACAAATTGGATGTTAATGAGTGGTTTTAGTGTAGGTATAAGCGATCTGGTTATTAATAAAGAAGCTCAAGATAAAATTACTGATATAATCAAGGAGAAAAAAAATAAGGTTTCTACAATTGTTCAGAGTGTTCATGATGGAACTTTTCAAAATGATAGCGGTAAATCCAATCAATATGAATTTGAATTAAAAGTTAATGGTGCTCTTAACGAAGCAATTCAAGACACTGGTATAATAGTTGCAAAACATCAACTTAAAACAAATCGCATGGTTAATATGGTTGAATCTGGTTCTAAAGGCACAAAAGTTAATATTGCGCAAATTACAGCATGTGTTGGACAGCAAAATGTAGATGGTAAAAGATGTCCTTATGGTTTTAGCAACAGAACCCTTCCTCATTTTAATAAATATGATGATGGACCACTTTCACGCGGATTTGTTGAAAATAGTTTTCTTACAGGTCTTAATCCACAAGAATTTTTCTTTCACTCTATGGGTGGGCGTGAAGGTATTATTGATACTGCTATTAAAACATCTGAATCAGGATATATTCAGCGTAAGTTGGTAAAGGCTATGGAAGATATTGTTGTTTGTCAAGATCAAACAGTGAGAACTGACAGTGGTAATATAGTTCAATTTCTTTATGGAGAAGATGGTATTAATCCTGAGAAAATAGAAAAACAACGAATTCCTTCAATTTCAATGAATATTCAGGATTTACAGAAAAATTATCTAATTTCACCTAATGAAAATTGGATCAAAACACTATCTCCTAAATTGAGTGATGAATTTTCAAATTATTCAAGCGAACAGCGTAAAACATTCTATTTAAAAATGCTGGCCCATTATCAAGATATCTTAAAAGAACGTAAATATATGATAGAAAATGTATTTAAAATGACAAATAAGTCTGATATCTATTATTCAGTAAATATTGTTAGAATTATAAATAATGCTTCGGTCTTATTTAAACAACCAGCTGATAGTACATATTTTTGTGATATGAACCCATTATATATGCTTGAACGTTTAACCTATTTAAAATCAAAAATAATTGTAAAAAACTCAAACCCTGCTAATAAGAATTTTCATATTTTAATTAATAGTTTATTATCTCCCAAGTATGTTATGAATAATTTTGCACTAAATAAGTGTGCATTTGACTATGTAATTGAGCAAATAGAATTTAAATTTATAGAATCTATTGCTACACCAGGTCAATTAGTAGGTGTAATTGCTGCTCAATCTATAGGTGAGCCATGTACTCAAATGACTCTAAATACATTTCATTTTGCAGGTATTAGTGCTAAATCAGCTGTGACTCGTGGTCTTCCTCGTCTTAAAGAGATTATTTCAGTTAGTAAAAACATAAAGAGTCCGCAAATGACAGTTTTTATAGATCAGACAAAATCATTTGATAAAGATAGTTCTAAATCTGTTTTAAATAGTATTGAGATTACTTCTATTAAAGACATTTGTGTAAGTAGTAAAATATATTTTGATCCAGTTTCATCTGAGAGTAATACTCAAATTAAAGAAGATGAAGAATTAATGGAAATTTATGAATATTTTAATGAAACAGAACTAGAACAATCAGGTGAAAGGTCTCCTTGGATTTTAAGATTAGAATTTGATAAGAGTAAGATGTTTGATAAAGACATTCGGATGATAGATATATTCTATATTATTCAGTCAAAATTTAATACAAGTGAATTAATTAAAGATATGAATTTTGTATATAGTGATGATAATGCTTCTAAATTAGTTTTTAGATTCCATTTTAAGCATAGTGATGAAGAAAATCAAACCGATAGTGAGGAGATGATTATGACAATAAAGAATTTAGAAAAAACTGTTCTTAATGACATTGTCATTAAAGGTATTAAAGGTATTAATAGTGTATCTATGGAAAAAACAGATTCATTCCTATATAAATTATCTAATAATGCTGATGATTTTTCACCTAAATCTACTTGGGTTCTTTATACTGACGGTAGCAACTTAGTAGATATGTTTTGTCATCCAGATGTTGACCCTACAAAAACATATACTAATAATATTTATGAAATATACGAAACCTTGGGTATTGAAGCCGCACGAGAAGTATTGATTAATGAAATTACTGAATTAATTGGTTCTGATGGCACATATGTTAATTATAGGCACATCGCATTGTTAGCAGATACTATGGTGAACCGCGGTAATATTATGTCAATTGATAGACATGGTATCAACAAATCAGATAGAGGACCTCTTCCTAAATGTTCATTTGAAGAAACAACTGATATGTTGGCAAAAGCAGCTGTTTTTGGTGAATTGGACAAAATGACAGGTGTTTCGGCTAATATTATGTTTGGTCAAGAAGTGCCATCTGGAACTGGATTTGTGGAGGTATTATTTGATGAAGAAAAATACTTGAGTTGTTTGTCAACTATAGATGAGGAACATGAAGTAGTCTCAAATCAAGAACAATATGATGAAGATTATAAAACAGATATGTATTGTAGTGAAAATAATTTTGATTTTGCGGTTAAAATTTAATAAAATTGTATCTATTTTTTTTTTACCTAAAGAAAACTAAATATAATTTATTATATAAAAATGATTGATTTAATAAAATTAAAATCACGAATTGAAAAAATGGAAAAAACAGAGATTACTGAATTATTTAAAATAATACATAATAACAAAATAAAATATAGTAAAAATAACAATGGAATATTTATTAATTTAGAAAATTGCACACATGAATCAATTAATGAAATAAAATTATTTATAGATTTTGTTGAAGAGAACAGAAAACATATAAATAATATTGAATCACAAATTGCAGAAAAGAAGAGTAATCTTGATGTAAAACAAAATTATTTTAATGATAAGTATAATTTAGAAAATGGAACTATAATATCTACTGATTATTCACCATTTGTCACAACTGATAATTATTTTAATATAGAACAAGAAAAAATGATAGAAATTGATATGAAAAATATAGACAATGATTGTGAAATCAATGATATAATAGAAATAAATGATATTATAGAAATTGATGAAGAAGATATTGATAATGAAGAGGAATTAATATCAAATAGTATTATAAATCAAAAAAAAAAAAAAATAAAAAATATAAAATAAATAATTTTAAAAAAATAAAAAAAAAAAAATAAATCTGAAAATATAAAAGATAATATAAATCATGAAGAATTTGAATCAACTGAATTAAGTGTTGAATGTGAATATATATAAAAATTTGATATACATAATATATTAATATTATATACGACAATGATGAAAGTATTAGTCCCTAAAATAAGTCGTAATCATATTTTAAATCAACCGCGGAATGATGATTATTTTCTAGGCGATGTTGACCTTACAATTGACGAAATATTAAATTATAATAATAATACAAAAAAAATAGACTTTATTGATAAGACAAATAGCTTGGAATCAAATAATTTTGAATTTTTAACCAATCTTTTAGATACACAGGTCTACTATTTAAATCCTATGAAGACTTATACAGATAATAAAATTATAGCATCAATATTATTACTTATTTCACCTAAATTTTCTCTAATTAAAAATAGAAATGATGCTGATGAATATATTTCAAAATTTCGTCAACAAATGGCTATTGATTTAGATGAAAAAGGATTATACAAATCATTAAATCTTAATTCATTTAAAATCAGAAAAAAACTAATTCAGGAATTATTACTTAAATTAAAAGATAATTTAGATGTATCTGGTGATTTATTAGCTATTTTAAAGTATATTTGCTTGCGATTTTCTTTAGGATTAATTATTGTAAAAAATGATGGTTCATTTAATGAAATATCTATATTAACAAATCGTTTAAATATGATTATATGCCAAAATAGAAATAACTTTATGCCATTAATGAATAAAGATAATAGCTCAAATCTTTTTAGTTATGAAATTACTAATAATATAATACGGACATTAAAATCTAATATTGTTAATCTGAAATCTATAGAATCTTATAAAGTAGATGATTTAAAAATTATAGGAAAGAAAATAGGTATAAATGTTAATACTGGAACAAAAGCGCAAATATATGATATGATAAAAAACTATTTAAAGATTAATTAGGTAATTATATTTATATTATGTCAAAACTTGTCTACTTAACTCTATCGCATTTTAATTATCAAACTCGTAAATTTCTATTGAATCGTTCTGGTTATAGTGAACAACTAGAATATGAATTATTAAGTCATAATCCATTGTATGAATTATATTGGAATCATTCATCAGGACTATTTGAAAGAGAGCCAAGCTCTATGAGAGAAGTATCTGGTAGCGATTATTTCTGTGTTTCTATTCCTATGTCAAATTTAAGAGATTCTGTGAAAGACTATTTATATGATACATTTTTGAAAGCTAAATATCTAAATTTTGAGCATTATTTTCTCTCTAATCATAGGTCTCTTGATAGTGTTTTTGTATATGTGCCATTTAAATCAAGGCTATGTGATAAAGATAATTTTGAAACTTTTAAACTTAGTCCGAAAAAAGAATCTTTAAAACCACTTGAACAATATTTTTTCTTTCTAAATACTGATACAAATAATAGCTATATTCTTTATAGTGATAATGTAGAATATCGTAATAGTTGGAATCTTTTTGATGACTACACTTGTTACTATAATAAGAAATATGGCGGTTTTGTAGTCAGTCTAAAACATTATAATCGTTTGTTATCAATGGGAGCAAAATTTATAGAACAAAGAATTAATGATGAGAATAGTGAACAAACAGATGATACTAATCTATTAGAAGGATATGTATTTTATTTGAATGAACAAACAAATAACAGTTATGTTTTATATCATCCCAATCTGAAAAAATATGAAAAAAGCTGGAATCTTTTTGATGATTATACTTGTTATTATTCTAAAAAATATAGTGGTTATATTGTAAGTCTTAAACATTATGAACGCTTATTATCAATGGGGGCAACAATGTCAGTATAATATAAATATAATTCACGTCAAAAATTTATTATAAATATTCTTTATTTATAATATATTTTATGAATTTAGATATAGTAAATAACTTAGTATCTAGATTTTATGAAGAATTAATTAAAAATGGTGATAATTTGATTCCAACAAAAGTATCAATCATATCATATGGATACTTTCAATTATTGTATAATATATTAACAATCTTTGGTAATTATATTCCATCAAATGATAGAATAAATATATATAATTGGCATAGTGCTTTAAAAACTAGATATCAATCATTAAATCAGCAAATAAAAAATATCACATTATTTAATTTATTATATTATGGACATCAAGGATATTTATCTGCATTATATTCTCATTACAAAGTTGATACATTTAATATGAATGATCTAAATTTAAATGATATAAAGATAGATAATAATATTCAATTATTAATATTTAATTGGGCTAAAGAACATTATACTAATAAAAATATTAAAAATGATAATGGTAATGATAATGATCTTGGATTAATAATTGATACTAGTAAAAATTTTAATTCAATCAATAATAATCCTGAAAAATGGATAAATTTAACAGTTCCTAGTGGAAAATATTTAGATGAAAACAATAATCCTATTATTGATATAAATGCTTCAAGCACATTTATAACACAAACTTTTTATGATAAAGAATTTGGGCAATTTCAAGGATTTTCTATTAATAAAAATGATATGCCAGATTATACTAATCAAATTAAAATTACTTGGATTAATAATATGGATAAAGAAATATATAATATATTAAAAATATATGAAAATCTAGATGATAAAAAAAAAACAATAGCTGAATTTTTTTCTTTTACAGGTAAGGATAATGTTTCTGTTTCTGGCTTTTGGATTATTATAGCGATGATGATGGGACAACGGAATAATCAAAATGAAGAAAAAAATATAATTATGTATTTTTTATTAAGTTGTGGTATATTAGACGCATTAATAAGTTCTTGGTATTATAAAAATTTGTATGAATTACCTAGACCTATTTCATTAATACGACACTATTATAATGGTATTCATATTAATTCTTGGTCGCGTTTTAACAAATCTGATAATCTAACAGGAAATTATTGGTTTCCTTATCAATCTTTAACAAGTGTTTCTCCACCATCTCCAGAATTTATGAGTGAACATGTATTGGTATCTGTTGTATCTGGTAAGATTTTAGAATGGTGGTTTAAAAGTAATAAATTATATGATCCTTGTAAACTTGTCATTTTACCCAATTCTCATTTTTTAAGTGAGAATTTAAATATGCAATCTAAATTATTTCGGTGTGGTGAGTTTATTTTTGAAAAAGAGTCAAGTGTTGTTGAAATGAATACACCAAAACAATCAATAGTATTAAAATATAATACTATTTCTGATATGTGTAATGATGCAATTGAGTCAGGTATTTATGGAGGTATTTATACTGAAAATAATAAAAATATAAGTTTACAACATGGAAATTATTTATTTGATAAAATTAAATATAAATTTGAAAATTCATTTGGAATGAAATAAATTTATTTTCTTTATCTAACATATATATAAAAAATGGATAGCATATCTTGGGAAGAAACTCAAAAAATAGCTCATAACATGTTTAAAGCTACAGATAATCCAGATGAATTATTAATGTTATATTTATTTAAAATGCATTCATTATTACTTAATATTCCAGTAGAGCTTCATCATCACTTGGCACAAAGTCTCATAAATACAGGTATGTTTAATGATCCTGTATTAAAAAATCTATATAGTGAATTATTTAATGATGAAGTCTCTGATGTGAAACAATATGATGTTTTAACACACACTATGCCAAAGATGTTAGAAGCTTATGGAGGTCATAGACGAAGCAAAATAAATAAAAGAAAAAACAAGAGAGCAGGAAATGGTGATTCAGAAAATTCAAATGCTCTTGTACCAGCAGCACCAAACCCTGGTGCTCTGGTCGAAGCATCAAGGGGAAAAAAACCATCTCTAGAGATAGAAGTTTTTGATGACCGACATGGAACGCGAGCATGGGATTTTGGGTCCGTGGTTAATGCTCAAATAGTAATTAATCCGATGTATCCGCATTTAATAGAAGAACAAAAAAGTATTGAAAAAGAGTGCAAAGAAAAGCAAGATATATTAATAAATGAAAGGAATCAAGAATTAGAAAAATTAGAAAAAAATATTGAACAAAGAAAAACTGATATAGAAAAAAAATTTAATTCTGAAGTTAATAGATTATATAAGCAAATTGGTGTAGATCTTTTATTTTGGTTATTTGGTTGCTTAATTATTTATTTATTAAAACAAACTGGTGTTTATAGATTCGCAGAGCATCTTGGGAGTAAAATTTCAGACGGTACTTCCAAAGCGTGTTCACTCGTCTTTGATCCTAAAGCGTGTACAGCAGGTTTATCATCTTCATACTTAATTTTTATAGCTGAATATATTTTTCTAGCTGGAGTAATTGGAGGACTTATCAAATCATTTTTTGTCGATGATTATTCATTAGCAGTTTCGGATATTATGGCTGAAAGCACAACTAAAGGTAAAGCTTTGAAATTGACACAATATCATAATGGAATTCATATTGCTAAACTTATAAAACAATCTTCCCAATTACCTAATGTAGAAGATATTTGGAGTATGAAAGAATATCAAGATATTAAACAAGAAATGGAAACAAAAAAAGAAGTAAAAACAAAACAATATGAAGATTTAATATTAAAATTAAATGATGATTGTATTAAAAGATTAAAAGAAATACGAGATGAACTCATAAAAATGGGTAAAGATACTGTTAATATTGAAATCAACAAACAACAATTAATGGGAAATCGTAGTGAACAACAATTAATTGGAGATGGTAATAAACCATTACTTGATAATAAAGGCGGAAGAATTTCTCGTAGAAAAAAAACAAGGAATGCTTTAAAGTCGCGAAGCGTCGTCCATTCATAAGGATACCCCAAACAACCCAGTTTTTGTCCTAATTGTTGCAGTCGTAAGCCATATATTTACCAGAATCAAGGTTGGAATTACGGTACCGACGATTGGCGCTATCACGAATGGACTTTTAATCCTAATTGGGTTTTTAAGAGTGTGTGTAAAAGATGATTGCCTCTTCGTCCTGGGTAGGTTCAGTAAAATTAGTAATAAATCATTGATTATTTCAATTATTTTTTATAGATATAACCTAAAATACTACAATTTGTTTATAAATTATTATTATTTTTTCATTATAACACATAATGAAAAAATCAATATGAAACAAAAAAGATGAAATAAAATACGACTTTCTAAAAAAACAGTCATTAGGTTCACAGGCTAAACAAATAAAATGCTTAAGAAAAAATGAAAATGATTGTAAAGGAAGTTAGGATGTGTAAATATTAACCCTTACAGCGTTGAGTATATTATAACGCTTAAAATGTAATATATTTTACTAATCAATAAATGAAGAATACAACGATTATTTTACTAGCTTTTAAGCGATATAAGACACGATTCTTGATTACATTGTAAATATAGATTATATATTAATGCTTAGTTAGACATATTTTGTATTTTAAAACCAAAATAGTGTCTAGCAATAATGAGTATAAAATATATATTAAAAGTCTATAGATTAGAACCATGTTTTACACCTTTGGACATATAAAACGCCGAGTTAACAATATTTTACTATTAAATTAAAAAAAAATTGAAATAATGTTTTATCTGTAAATATAAATTAACTATCGTTATACATTTAATATGTCTAAACCACTCCGCTATTATCAAGAAGAAGCAAATAATGCTATTTATGAGGAACTACTCGTTAATAATAAATGTATTGTTAAAATGTTTTGTGGAACTGGTAAGTCATTATTAATGAGAAGATGTAAAACTATTGAAGGCAAAAACTTAGTTGTATTTGTGTTTCCATCATTATCATTAATAGACCAATTCTATTCAGAATACTTAATAAAAGAGTATCCACATCCAGTTGAAAATATGTTAAATATATCTTCTGAAAATGAAGCAACAACTAATCCTACTAAAATTACACAATTTCTTTCTAAACCTTTTAACAAAATTATTTGCATAACTTATCAAAGTTTTAAAACGCTAATGGATAACTTACATGGAAAAAAAATTAATGTATGTATATTTGATGAAGCACATCATGCCGTAGGAGAAACATATCAAAAATTAATATTTGAAAATGATGTTTGCGAAAAACAAATATTCTTTACAGCAACTCCTAAAAATGCAAATGGAATAGTGATGTATGATAGAGAAAATTTAGATGCTAATATGTGTGGTAAGTTGGTTTATGATTATTCTTATTTGCGAGGAATGAATGATGGATTTTTGAACCCATTTGATATAAGAATTGATATGTTTTCAGAAAATACAAATAAGTCAGTTTATGAAAGCATTGCTCGTGCGATTTTATCGAGTGGAAATAATCGTGTGTTAACGTATCATTCTGATGTAAATACAGATAGAGATACATCTGTAAATAATTTTGTAAATAACGCAGAGTTTAATGTTGTTTTCAAAGAATTACAGAAAAAAGAATTTCCACAAATTAAAAAGTATAAAAAAGTTACTATGATTGGTTTAACAGCATCTGTTAAAGTAACACAAAGAAGTAAATTACTTGATGATTTTCTTAACACAAAAGATAATCAAGTAATGGTAATTTCATCGTGCGAAACAATTGGGGAAGGAATTGATACAAAAATTGCGAATATGTGTGTCTTTGTTGACCCAAAATCATCTTATGTTAAAATTATACAGAATATTGGTCGTATTGTTAGAAAACAACAACAAACATCAACTATCTTGATACCATGTTGGGTTGATAAAACAAAATACTTAGAATCTAATGGCGACAAAGAAAAATGCGATGAAGTTATTAGAGAAGATATGAGTGAAAGCGGAAATTTTAATGGAATACTAAATGTATTGAGTGCATTAAAACAAGAAGACGAAGAATTATATGATATATGCTTACATTATCCAGATACATATTCACCGCAAGAAATAAAAAATATTTTGGAAAAACAAGGTTATACGATTGAGGAACCTGTTGGAGAAGGAATGCTTTTGGAAACGATGAAACATTTATTGGATACAGAAATAGATTACGAAAATTATAAAGATTGTGAAACCGATGAAGAAATGATTATGAATATTGCGGAAGAGAATGATGTTTGTATAGAAATTTATACAAACTCTTTAGAAAATCCTGTGGAACGATATAATCCAAAATGCAAAAGTGGGGAAACTATTCGTTTATATAAAACTGTGGATGAAGAAACGGAAGAAGATATCTATCAACCTATTGTAAAAAAGGAACAAAAAACAAAACGAAATTCAGATATAATAACTGAACCGAAGAGAGAAAACAGAATGGGTATCAAGGTGCATACTAATCCAGATATAAAGGTATTATGGAACATTACAAGTGAAATTGATTTAATAAAGGATATTTGTAGTTGCGTTATTGATTGTGAAGTTGTTAAATATGACCCTATGGAAGTCGCTGTAGGAATTGTTGAGAGAGCTAATAAAAGACTTAAAAATGAATTAAATTTATTACCAAGAAAAATCCACGATAAAAAAAATAGAAATACTCCTGAATTGGAACAAGAATATAAAGATGCTTTGAAACTTGGCCACTGGAAAATAGCACTAAAAGGAAAGGGGGACTCAAGATGTTGTGACCAAGTTCGCGATTATCTCGACAAGCATTTACCGGGATGGAGAACTGAAAAAGATTTTGATGAACAAGCATTACAAGACGCCAAAGATATTGTTGAGAGAGCTAACAAAAGACTTAAAAATGAATTAAATTTATTACCAAAAAAAATCCAAGATGAAGAAAAAAGAGATACTCCTGAATTGAAACAAGAACATAAAGATGCTCAAAAACTTGGCCACTGGAAAAAAGCACTAAAAGGAAAGGGGGACTCAAGATGTTGTGACCAAGTTCGCGATTATCTTGACGAGCATTTACCTGGATGGAGACCTATTACTATAAATTCAGTAACTCAATCCGTCCCATCTGTAGAAACACAATCAATTACAGAAGTAAATAAAGAAGAAGTATTCACAACTACACCAAAACCTAAAAAATCTATGAAACTAAAAAAACCTTCTACAAAAACAGAAACTGTAGAACAAAAAAAAGAAAGGGTTAAAACGGAAATATCACAATTGCACCAAAAATACAAAACTATGAAATCAGAAAATCTTTATAAAGAGTTTAATGAAAACAAAGAATTATGGAATAATTACCATGAAATATC
>Ga0194130_10000586_pt1 | contig 66142 bp, 74 predicted proteins | sample TA2KigsurfametaG_FD_160084 | JGI IMG/M metagenome (GOLD analysis project Ga0194130, IMG submission 160084) | Freshwater microbial communities from Lake Tanganyika, Tanzania - TA2015050 Kigoma 12 surface | ecosystem: Environmental > Aquatic > Freshwater > Lake | place: Tanzania: Lake Tanganyika...
AGGCCGTGGGGAACAGCAGCAGACCGGACCACCCCACGAAAACGAAGCGGTCGCGCTTGAGCCAGTCGTCGAGGATGTCGAACCATCCACGCGTGGCCGGAGCACGCCCTAGGGCGATCGTCATGGGAGGTGCTTCACGAAGCTTTACAAGCCGATCGTAAAAGAAGACGCCCGTTCTGTGCGGCCGAGGGGGCCGTCGCCATCAGGGAATGAGTACATGTACCCAGCCCTCCCCGGCGGCCGACGATTCGCCAGAGTGGCCGGGCCAGCCCTCCCCGCCGTCCCGGCCCCCAGCCCCCAGCCCCCACCACCATGTACGTCGTCGAGATCTCCCTCCGGCTCAGCCCCATGCCCGTTGCCGTCCAGCGCAAGGAGCTGGAGGCCGCCCGGGCCCTGTACGGGGACGTGCGTCATGCGCTCGAGAGCGGGCACCCCAAGGTGCTCGAACTCACCTGCGAGAAGGATGAGCAGAAGCGCGTCAGTCTCCTGAGCGGCGAGATCGTCGCCGTGCAGATTTATGAGAAGTCCTCGGTCGCCGGCGGCGGCAAGCGTCCCGGCTTCAGCTTCGAGCCTTGAACGCATCGGCGGCCTCCGGGGCGCTCGAACCGCCCCTGGAGATCCAGGGGCTCCGCTTCGGCTGGGGCGAAGGGGCCCCGGCCCTGCGGGACTGCGGGCTGCGGATTCCGGGGCCGGGCCTGTGGATGCTCGTCGGCAGCAACGGCAGCGGCAAGAGCACCCTGCTGCGCCTGATCGCCGGCCTGCTCACGCCGACCGCCGGTCACATCACCTGCCGGGGCCGGCCGGCCCTGGTGTTCCAGAACCCCGACCACCAGCTGCTGCTGCCCAGCTGCGGCAGCGACCTGCAGCTGGCCCTGCCCGACGGGCTCGACGACGGCGCCCGTGCCAAGCGGGTGGCCTCAGCCCTGGCCCAGGTGGGCCTGGCGGGACTGCAGCAGCGCCCCATCCACACCCTGAGCGGCGGCCAGAAGCAACGGCTGGCGATCGCCGGAGCCCTGGCCAGCGCGGCGACGCTGCTGCTCCTGGATGAACCCACCGCCCTGCTGGATCCGGACAGCCAGAAGGAGGTGCTGGAGCTGATCCATCGGCTCTGCCACCGCAGCCCGGCCCCCCTCACCGCGCTGTGGATCACCCACCGTCTCGAGGAACTGGCGTGCTGTGACGGGGCCGCCCGCATGGAAGCCGGCGTGATCGGGCCCTGGCAGAGCGGCGAAAGCCTGCGCCGCTCCCTGGCCCCCTTGCCCGCCGGCGGGGCCGAAAGGTAAGGTCTTCAGATCCCGGGCCGCCGGGTGTCTTCCTCGGTAGCTCAGTGGTAGAGCGGTCGGCTGTTAACCGATTGGTCGCAGGTTCGAATCCCGCCCGGGGAGTTTCTCCTTCCGCCCCTTGCTTGCAGGGCCCCTTCGTTCCGGCCACGGCCGTTGATGGCTGTGCTCTGAGCAGGGAGCCCACACCCCGGCCAGGGGAAGCACCTGCACCCCCATCCCTGCGGTGTCAACGCAAAACCGCGACACTGGTCACTCCCGTCCCCGTGCTCCCTACCCAGGCACCCACGACGACTCGCCTCGCCTCGCACACCCATGAAGCCCTCCATCCTGCTCATCGAAGATGACGGCGACATGCTCGATCTCGTCGCCGGACATCTCGAGCACGGCGGCTTCGATGTCCAGAGGGCCGCTGACGGCATCAAGGGCCAGGCCCTCGCCGTTCAGTACGCCCCCGATGTGATCCTGCTCGACCTCATGCTCCCCAAGGTCGACGGTCTCACCCTCTGTCAGCGCCTCCGCCGCGACGAGCGCACCGCCAAGATCCCCATCCTCATGCTCACCGCCCTCGGCAGCACCAAGGACAAGGTCAGCGGCTTCAACTCCGGCGCCGACGACTACCTCACCAAGCCCTTCGATCTCGAGGAGCTCATGGTCAGGGTCAAGGCACTCCTGCGGCGCAGCGAGCGCGCACCCCTCTCCGCCAAGCACAACGAGATCCTCAGCTTCAGCTCCCTCACCCTCGTCCCCGAGCGCTTCGAGGCCATCTGGTTCGACGCCCCCGTCCGACTCACCCACACCGAGTTCGAACTCCTCCACTGCCTCCTCCAGCGCCACGGCCAGACCGTCGCCCCTTCCCTGATCCTCAAGGAGGTCTGGGGGTACGAGCCCGACGACGACATCGAGACCATCCGGGTCCACATCCGCCACCTCCGCACCAAGCTCGAGCCCGATCCCCGCAAACCCCGCTTCATCAAGACCGTCTACGGCGCCGGCTACTGCCTCGAGCTGCCCCCAACCGATCAGATCGAACCCCTCGCCGCCGCCATCCGCTCCGCCAGGGAAGCCAGGCTCGCCGCGGTTCCCAAGACGGGAGAAGGGACGGTGGCCTGAGGGCAGCCCACCAACCGCCACCCCTCAGCCACCCAGGTCCAGCAGGGCCACCTCCCAGGCCAGCCGCGGCTGCACATAGGCCAGCAGGTGGCTGCGCAGCTGCTCGATGCGCCGCAGGGGTGCCGGTTCCTGGCGCCGCCGCCAGAGATGCAGCTGCCACCAGTCGAGCAGCCAGAGCTGCTGCTCGCCGTCGAGGGCCTCGCTGAGGTCGCGGGCCAGGCCCAGGGCCTCCATCGGCTCCCGGCCCAGGCCCAGGCCCAGCAAGCGCTCCGCCAGTCCCTCCGGCAGCCCCTGCCAGACCCGCCGGTGGCGCAGCAGGGCCCCGGGGGAGCCGGCGGCCAGCTCAAGCAGCTCGGGGGGATCGGCCACGGTCCGCTCCGGTGTCCCCTCCTGAGCCCCCTCCGGCGCCGGCAGGCCCGCCAGCACCTGGTGCACCAGGGCGGGGGGCAGGCGCGCGAAGGGGATGGCCTGGCAGCGGGAGCGGATCGTGCTCAGCAGCCGGTCCGGGGTCGCCGTGAGCAGGATCAGCAGGCCGTGGCCCGGTTCCTCGAGGGTCTTGAGCAGGGCATTGGCGGCCGCTTCGGCCATCGCCTCTACCGTTTCCAGCACCACCAGGGAACGCTCCCCCTCCACCGGCCGGCGGGCCAGGAAACGGGGCACCTCCCGCACCTGCTCCAGGCGCAGCTGGGGGGGACTGCGGCGGCTGAGGCCCTGGGCCTCGGCTTCGGAGGCCTTCACTAGCCGGCCCTGATGCAGGTAGGTGGGCTCGACCCAGAGCAGATCGGGGTGGTTGCCCTCCGCCAGCCGTCGTCGCAGTGGCACCGATCCGGCGGTGCCTCCCGCGAGCACCCCCTCCAGCAGCCGCAGGGCCGCCAACCGCCGGCCCACCCCGTCGGGCCCGACGAACAGATAGGCCGGCGCCAGCCGCCGCCGTTCCAGGGCGGCCGTGAGCAGGGACACCGCCTGGGGCTGGCCCACCAGATCGGCGAACAGCTCAGTCAAGGCCCCCTCCGCTGACGCCCAGGTGCTCCGTGATCAGGGTGCGGCAGCGGGCCGTCACCTGCTCGATCGGCCCTCCGGCCTCGACCCGCTGCCAGCCCCGCTCGGCGGCCAGGCTGGCGAAGCCGTCGCTGACCCGCTGCAGGAAGGCCTCACCCGCCGCCTCGATCCGGTCGGCGGGCCGGTCGCCGCGGCGCCGCAGGGAACCGGCCAGGGGCAGGTCGAGCCAGAGGGTGAGATCGGGCTCCAGGCCACCGGTGGCCAGCGCCTCGAGCTGCCCGATGGTGGCCATCGGCAGGCCGCGGCCATGGCCCTGGTAGGCCGCGGTGGAGCCGCTGTAGCGATCGCTCAGCACCCAGTCGCCGGCAGCCAGGGCCGGACGCAGGCACTCCTCCACATGCTGGGCCCGGTCGGCGGCGTAGAGCATCAGCTCGCAGAGGCTGCAGGGGGCGACCCCTTCCGGAGGATGCAGCAGCAGGCCGCGCAGGGCCTGACCCAGGGCCGTCCCACCCGGTTCCCGTGTCACCACCAGCCGGGAACCGGGCGCCATCAGGCCGCTGCGGGGCAGCCAGGCGCGCAGGGCCTCGATCTGGGTGGTCTTGCCGCAGCCGTCGATGCCCTCCAGCACCAGGAAGCGCCCGCTCATGGCGCGGCATCGGGGGGGGGATCCTGCAGGAGCAGGGCGTTACCGACCACGGTGATCGAGCTCAAGGCCATCAGCAGGGCCGCCAGTTCGGGCGAGAGGCTCAGGCCGAAGCCCGGCAGGAGCACACCGGCGGCGATCGGCAGGACGACCAGGTTGTAGCCGAAGGCCCAGGCCAGGTTCTGGCGCACCTTGGCCATGGTGCGCCGGGCGATCGCCAGGGCCCTGACAATGCCCTCGAGTCCTTCGCCCATCACCACCAGGGCCGCGCTCTCCTGGGCGATCTGGGTGCCGGTGCCGACGGCGATGCCCAGGTCGGCGGCGGCGAGGGCGGGGGCATCGTTGATGCCGTCACCCACCATGGCCACGGCCCCCTGGTGATGGGCCTGCAGCAGGCGTTCCAGCTTCTCCTCGGGCCGCAGCTCCCAGGCCAGCTCCTCCGGCCGCAGGCCCAGGCGGCGGCCCAGACCCTCGACGCTGGCGCGCCGATCGCCGCTGAGCAGACCCAGCCGCAGCCCCAGCCGCCGCAGGCGGCTCACGGTGGCGGCGGCGTCGGCCCGGGGCCGGTCCTCCACGGCCAGGAGTCCCAGCAGCCGTCCGTCGATGGCCACCGCCAGCAGGGTGGCACCACCCACCTCCAGGTCGTGCTGCAGGGCCGTGGCAGCGGACGCCGCGCTCACCCCCTGGCGGGCCAGCCAGTCCAGCCGGCCCACCCGCACCAGGCCAGCGCCCTCCACCAGCCCCTGCACCCCGTCGCCGGGGAGGGTCTGGGCCTCGCTGACGCTCAGGAGGGGGAGTCCCCGGCACTGGGCCTCCTGAAGCACGGCGTGGGCCAGGGGATGGCGGCTGTGCTGCTCAAGGCTTGCCGCCAGCTGCAGCAGTCGGTTGGCCTCCGTTGCCTCCGCCGGGCTGCCCGGAGCCGCCCCCACGACCCGGATGGCCGTCACCAGGGGACGGCCGATGGTGAGGGTGCCGGTCTTGTCGAACAGCACCGCCTCCAGCCGGGAGGCGGTCTCAATCGCATCGCCGCCCCGGAACAGCAAGCCGGAGCGGGCCGCCAACCCGGAGCCCACCGTGATCGCCGTCGGGGTGGCCAGGCCAAGGGCGCAGGGACAGGCCACCACCAGCACGGCGATGGCCAGCTGCAGTCCCAGGCTGAAGGGGGTGCCGGCTCCCCCGCCACCGTGGCCGTGGGAGCCGTGGCCCGCGGCCGCGGCCACGGTGAGAACCTCGGGCCAGTGCCGGCATCCCCACAGCCACCAGAAGAGCAGGGTGGCCAGCGCCAGCAGCAGCACCACGAGGGTGAAGCGGCCGGCGACCCTGTCGGCCAGGCCCTGGATCGGGGCCTTGCGGGCCTGGGCCCGCTCCACCAGGCGCACGATGCGGGCGATGGCGCTGTCCGCACCGCTGCGGCGCACCTCCAGCACCAGGGAACTTTCGAGGTTGAGCAGGCCCGCGGCCAGCTCGCTGCCCGGTTCGACCGACTGGGGCAGGGGCTCGCCGGTGAGGCTGGAGGCATCGACGCGCGAGCAGCCCTCCAGCACCACCCCATCCACCGGCACCCGATCGCCCGGCAGCAGCCGCAGCCGGTCCCCCGGCCGCAGCCCCCCCACCCGGACCTGGCGGGGGGGACCGTCTCCCAGAAGCAGCAGGGCATGGTCGGGCTGGAGGGCGCCCAGCTCCTCGATGGCCCGGCCGGTGCGGTAGCGGGCGCGTTCCTCCAGGAACCGGCCGGTGAGGACGAAGCCGAGCAGCATCACCGGCTCGTTGAAGTAGCAGGGCCAGCCGCTGGCCGGCCACAGCCAGCCCACCAGGCTGGAGAGGTAGGCGCTGGCCACCCCCAGTCCCACCAGGCTGTCCATGGCGGGCACCCCGGCGAGGGCCGAGCGGACGCCGCGGACCAGGATCGGCCGGCCGGGGAAGGCCAGGGCCAGGGTGGCCACCAGGGCATGGAACCAGGGGCTGCCCAGCAGCGGCCAGGGACCGCGCCAGGCCAGCAGACCGGCATCGGCCAGGTGCCCCAGGCCGGAGACGAGCAGCAGCAGCAGGGCCACCAGCAGCTGGCGCCAGTGGCGCCACCACTGCTCGGCCCGGCGCCGCTCGCGCTGGCTGGCCGGCTCAGGCTCCTGGGGGCGCAGCCGGGCCTGGAAACCCAGGCCCTCGAGGCTGCCCAGCAGGGCGGGCAGGGGATCGGCGGCGGTGCCGTCGGGTCCCTCGACCCGGGGCTCCAGATCCACCCAGGCCGTGCGGGTCAGCAGGTTGACGCTCGCCTGGCGCACCCCTTCGGTCTGCAGGAGGCGCTGCTCCACGGCCCGCACGCAGCCGCCGCATTTCATGCCCTCCACATCGAGGAGCAACGGCTCGCGGGGGCTGCTGGCAGGGGGGGTGGCGCTCAAGCGGAGGGTGCCGGTGCTGGGTGCCGGAGCGGGGGGCCGGGCCCCAGGCTAGGGAGCCGCCACGCCCTTGCCCCGACCGCCCGAGGCAGGATGGGGTGACGATCCGGACCTGGACCCTTGCCCCGCTCGCAGCGCAACGACAACTTCATCGACAAGAGCTTCACGGTCATGGCCGACCTGATCGTCAAGCTGCTGCCGATCGATCCCAAGGCGAAGGAGGCCTACGTCTACTACCGCGACGGCCTGTCGGCCCAGAACGACGGCGACTACGCCGAGGCGCTGGAGAACTACGAGGAAGCCCTGAAGCTCGAGGAGAACAGCATCGACCGGGGCGAGATCTTCAAGAACATGGCGATCATCTTCATGAGCAACGGCGAGGAGGAGAAGGCCCTCGACTACTACCGCCAGTCCCTGGAGGCCAACGGCAACTCCCCCTCCTGTCTCAAGAACATGGGGCTGATCTACGAGAAGTGGGGCCGGCTGGCCGAAGAGACCGGCGACCAGGACGCGGCCGACCGCTGGTTCGACGAGGCGGCCGTGCACTGGACCAAGGCAGTGCGTCTCTACCCAGGCGGCTACCTGGACATCGAGAACTGGCTCAAGTCCTCCGGCCGCAGCAACGTCGACGTCTACTTCTGAGCCGCATTCCCTGGACTGCTCTCACTCGGCGGGGTTGACCCCCAGGCCGGCCACCAGGGCCTCGGCCACCGTGGCCGCCTCCAGCAGCTGCAGGCCCAGGCCGGCCGCCACCGGCCCGAGGGCGCTGCCGCGGGGCACCACCGCCCGGGCGAACCCCAGCCGGGCCGCCTCCTGCAGGCGCAGCTCCAGCTGACCCACGGGCCGCAGCTGTCCCCCCAGGCCCAGTTCCCCCAGCAGCACCGTGCCCGCCGGCAGGGTGAGGTCGCGGTAGCTGGCCACCACGGCGGCCGCCACCCCCAGGTCCGCCGCCGGCTCCTCCACCTCCAGGCCGCCGGCCACCGCCAGGTAGCAGTCGAAGCGGGACAGGGGCAGGCCCATGTGCTTCTCCAGCACCGCCAGGATCTGGTGCAGGCGGTTAGTGCCGATGCCGGTGGCGGTGCGCCGCGGGCTGGCATAGCTGGTGGGGCTGACCAGGGCCTGAACCTCCACCAGCAGCGGGCGGGTGCCCTCGCAGGCCACGATCGTGGCGGTGCCGGGGCTGGGGCCATCCCCGGCCAGGAACAGCTCGCTGGGGTTGCTCACCTCCACCAGCCCCGCCCCCCGCATCTCGAACACCCCCAGTTCATGGGTGGCGCCGAAGCGGTTCTTCGCCGCCCGCAGCAGCCGGTGGCTGGCGAAGCGATCCCCCTCGAAGGTGAGCACCGCATCCACCAGATGCTCGAGCACCTTGGGGCCCGCCAGCATCCCCTCCTTGGTGACGTGCCCCACCAGCACCAGGGCGGTGTGCTGCCGCTTGGCGATGCGCTGCAGGGCGGCCGCACATTCCCGCACCTGGGACACCGACCCGGGGGCACTGCCCAGCTCGGCGTCGTGCAGGGCCTGGATGCTGTCGATGATCGCCACCTCGGGCCGCAGGGTCTCCAGCTCCTGCAGCACCAGCTCCAGGTCGGTCTCCGCCAGCAGGCGCAGGCCTGCGCCCTCGCCGTCACCCGCCTCCGGCGCCTGGCCGGGTCCAGCTCCGGGGCCGTCCTCGGCCAGGCGCCGCCAGCGCAGCTTCACCTGCTGGGCCGACTCCTCGGCGCTGACGTAGAGCACCAACGCCCTGGCGGCCATGGCCCGGGCGCTCTGCAGCAGCAGGGTGCTCTTGCCGATGCCCGGGTCGCCCCCCAGGAGCACCAGGGAACCGGGCACCAGGCCACCCCCCAGCACCCGGTCCAGTTCGCCGTAGCCGCTGGCCAGGCGCTGCAGGGGCCGGTCCCCCACCGCCTGGATCGGTTCGGAGCGGCGCGGCCGCCCCGGCGTCCCGGCCCCTTCAGCCCCCGGAGAAGCTGCCGCCGCCACCGGCCGGCGCCGGCGGCTGTCGCCGCTCGGCTCGCTCTGCTCCACCAGGGTGTTCCAGCCGCCACAGCCGGAACAGCGGCCGAAGAACTGCCGCGTCCTGGCGCCACAGGCCTGGCAGACGAACGAGGAACCGGGACGGGCCAAGGGGAGCGGGCGGTGTGTATGAAGAAAGGTGGCGTTCGGTGAATTCCCGACCTTCCGGCCGGTTCAGTGGGTCGGAACCGTGTTGCATTCTCCTCGCCGCGCAATGACGGCCTCCCCCACCGCCAAGGAAACGATCCTCGTCGTCGATGACGAGGCCAGCATTCGCCGGATCCTCGAGACGCGCCTCTCGATGATCGGCTATCAGGTGGTCACCGCCAGCGACGGCGAGGAGGCCATCGAGGCCTTCCACCGCGTCCTGCCGGACCTGGTGGTCCTCGACGTGATGATGCCCAAGCTCGACGGCTACGGCGTCTGCCAGGAGCTGCGCAAAGAATCGGACGTGCCGATCGTCATGCTCACCGCCCTCGGTGACGTGGCCGACCGCATCACCGGCCTCGAGCTCGGGGCCGACGACTACGTCGTCAAACCCTTCAGCCCCAAGGAGCTGGAGGCGCGCATCCGCTGCGTGCTGCGGCGGGTCGAGAAGGACCCGGGCGCCGGGATCCCCAACTCCGGCGTGATCCAGGTGGGCGATCTCCGCATCGACACCAACAAGCGCCAGGTGTACCGGGGCGACGAGCGCATCCGCCTGACCGGGATGGAGTTCAGCCTGCTGGAGCTGCTGGTGAGCCGCTCCGGCGAGCCCTTCAGCCGCGGCGAGATCCTCAAGGAGGTGTGGGGCTACACGCCCGAGCGTCACGTGGACACCCGCGTGGTGGATGTCCACATCTCGCGGCTCCGCTCCAAACTGGAGGATGATCCGGCCAACCCCGAGCTGATCCTCACGGCGCGGGGCACCGGCTATCTGTTCCAGCGCATCGTTGAACCCGTTGCCACCGAAGGATCCTGAAGGCGCCGGGCGCGAAGGCCGTCGCTTCGCCTCCAACCGCCCCAAACCCAACCGCACGATCCGCCGCCTGGTGATCTGGTACCGGCGCAACGCGGCCGTCACCAGCCTCGTGGGCACCGCCACCGCCACCGCCAGCGGCGCCGCCTCTGGGGCCGTGTCGGTGGCCGGCAGCATGGCTGGCGCCGCCACCAACGTGGCGGGATCGGTGCTCCAGCCCCTGGTGTTCGATCCCCTGCGGCGTCTGCAGCAGGGCAGCCACACCGGCGCCGCCATCGACGACCGCCAGCGCCTCTGGGTGGCCGTCGACGGCATGGGCGGGGACCACGCCCCGGGGCCGATCCTGGAGGGCTGCCTGAGGGCCGTGGCCCTGCTGCCCCTGTGCATCCGTTTCGTGGCCGAGCCGGAGCCGCTGCGGCAGGCGGTGGCGGCCATGGGCCTGGGCCAGGAGCTGGAGGAGGCCGTGCAGCGCGGCCTGATCCAGGTGGTGGCCAGCGGCCCGTCGGTGGGCATGAATGAGGAGGCCACCGTGGTGCGCCGCAAGCGCGACGCCAGCATCAACGTGGCCATGGATCTGGTCAAGAACGGCGAGGCCACCGCCGTCTATTCCGCCGGCAACTCCGGCGCCGTGATGGCGGCGGCGATCTTCCGCCTCGGCCGGCTGGCCGGCATCGACCGCCCGGCCATCGGCGCCCTGTTCCCCACCAAGGACCCCAGCCAGCAGGTGCTGGTGCTCGACGTGGGGGCCAACATGGACTGCAAGCCCGAATGGCTGCACCAGTTCGCCCTGCTCGGGAACATCTACAGCCGCGACGTGCTGCAGGTGAAGCGACCCCGCATCGGCCTGGTGAACATCGGCGAGGAGGAGTGCAAGGGCAACGACCTCTGCCTGCGCACCCATCCGCTCCTGGCGGGCGATGACCGCTTCGTGTTCGCCGGCAACTGCGAGGGGCGCGACATCCTCTCCGGCGATTTCGACGTGGTGGTCTGCGACGGCTTCACGGGCAACGTGCTGCTGAAGTTCCTCGAATCGGTGGGCAGCGTCCTGCTGGACGTGCTCCGCGCCGAGCTGCCCCGGGGACGCCGGGGCAAGGTGGGCTCGGCGTTCCTGCGCAGCAACCTGGTGCGGATCAAGAAGCGCCTCGACCATGCCGAACACGGCGGTGCCCTGCTGCTCGGGGTCGACGGCGTCTGCGTCATCGGCCACGGCAGCAGCCGGGCCCTCTCGGTGGTGAGCGCCCTGCGGCTGGCCCACTCCGCCGCCAGCCACGGCGTCATGGACGACCTGCACGCCCTCGGCGAGGGGAGCGCCGGAGTGGCAACCACCTGTGGTTGACTGAGCCCACCTGTGAACCGAATGGGTGCCGCTCGGCTCAGACACGACGGGGACCACGGCCGCCTTGCCGGGAATGGCCCTGGTGGGCTGCGGACGCGCCCTCCCCGCCGCCAGCATCAGTAACGACCAGCTGAGCGAGCGGGTCGAGACCAACGACGACTGGATCCGCAGCCGCACCGGCATCGGTGCCCGGCGGGTGGCCGGCCCCGGTGAGACCGTCACCAGCCTGGCCGCCGAGGCTGGCCGGGCGGCACTAGCCCATGCGGGCTGGGCCCCGGAGCAGGTGGATCTGATCCTGCTGGCCACCTCCAGCCCGGACGACCTGTTCGGCACCGCCCCGCGGGTGCAGGCGGCCCTGGGGGCCCATCGGGCGGTGGCCTTTGATCTCACGGCGGCCTGCAGCGGCTTCCTGTTCGCCCTGATCACGGCGGCCCAGTACATCCGCGGCGGGACGATGCGGCGGGTGCTGGTGATCGGCGCCGACCAGCTGAGCCGCTGGCTCGACTGGGACGACCGCCGCACCTGCGTCCTGTTCGGCGACGGGGCCGGTGCCCTGGCCGTGGAGGCCTGTGACCCCACAGGCGACGGCCTGGTGGGTTTCCGCATGCGCTCGGACGGCAGCCGCAACGCCTGCCTCACCCTGGCCCAGGTGGCCGAACACCAGCCGTTGGTGGGGGATCTCTCCGCCCAGGTGGGCGGCTTCGCGCCGATCCACATGAACGGCCAGGAGGTCTACAAGTTCGCCGTGCGCGAGGTGCCCGCCGTGCTGGCGGAACTGCTGGAGGCCACGGGCACCGCCGCCGCCGACGTGGACTGGCTGCTGCTGCACCAGGCCAACCAGCGCATCCTCGACGCGGTGGCCGACCGCTTCGCCATGCCCGCCGAGCGGGTGCTCAGCAACCTCTCGGCCTACGGCAACACCTCCGCCGCCACGATCCCGCTGATGCTCGACGAAGCGGTGTGCGATGGGCGGGTCGGCCCCGGCGACCTGATCGCCAGCAGCGGCTTCGGCGCCGGCCTCAGCTGGGGCGCCGCTCTGTTCCGCTGGAGCGGTCCGGGGGTCCCCCCAGCCGAGCCCTAATCTCCTGCCGTTGCACGGGAGGCTTGCATGGCCATCGCCTGGGTGTTTCCGGGACAGGGTTCGCAGAAGCCGGGAATGGCCGAGGGGGTGATCGACCTGCCGGGGGCCCGGGAGCGTTTCGATCGGGCCTCCGAGCTGCTCGGCCGCGACCTGCTGGCCATCTGCTCGGGGACGGAGACCGGTGGCCAACCCAGCGACCTCAACGACACCCGCAACACCCAGCCGGCCCTGTTCGTGGTCGAGAGCCTGCTGGTGGACGCGCTCCACGGCCAGGGCCGCAGCGCCCGGCTGGTGGCGGGCCACAGCCTGGGTGAGCTGGTGGCGCTTTACGCCGCCGGGGTCTTCGATGCCGAGACCGGCCTGAAGTTGATGCGCCGCCGCAGCGAACTGATGGCCGCCGCCGGCGGCGGCGCCATGACCGCCGTGATGGGCTTCGACCGGGACGAACTCGAGCAGGCGGTCGCCGCCACCGAGGGGGTGGTGATCGCCAACGACAACAGCGCCGCCCAGGTGGTGCTCTCCGGCACCCCGGAAGCCCTGGCCAGTGTCACGGCCACGGTGCGCTGCAAGCGGGCCATCCCCCTGGCGGTGTCCGGCGCCTTCCATTCCCCCTTCATGGCCGCCGCCGCCGAGGCCTTCGCCGCCGAACTGGAGGCGGTGCCGTTCGCTGACGCCCGGATCCCCGTGCTCAGCAACGCCGATCCCCGGCCCGAGACCGACGCCACGGTGCTCAAGGAGCGGCTGCGGCAGCAGATGACCATGGGGGTGCGCTGGCGGGAGACGATGGATCGGCTGCAGGCCGAGGAAATCAGCACCGCCGTGGAGATCGGGCCGGGCAACGTGCTCTCCGGCCTGATCAAGCGCAGCTGCCCCGGGCTCGGCACCGCCCAGATCGCCACCGCCGGCGACCTGGGCCAGTGAGACGTCGCCGCCGCCCCCCCGCCGATCCCCCCGCCCTGCTGAGCACGCCGAAGCCGAGCCTCACCTACCGGTTGATCAGCTACCTGCTGGTGCTCCCTGTGTTCCGGGTGCTGTTCCGGGGCCGGACCATCGGCAACGACCATGTACCCCAGGAGGGGGCCCTGGTGGTGGTGGCCAACCACGGCTCCCACCTGGATCCGCCGCTGCTGGGGCACGCCCTCGGCCGGCCGGTGGCCTTCATGGCCAAGGCGGAGCTGTTCCGGGTGCCCCTGCTGGGGCCGATCATCCGGGCCTGCGGCGCCTACCCGGTGGAGCGCGGTGCCGGCGACCGCGAAGCGATCCGCGTCGCCACCGACCGGCTGCTGCAGGGCTGGGCCACCGGCGTGTTCATCGACGGCACCCGGCAGGCGAACGGCCGCGTCAATGCCCCCCAGCCGGGGGCAGCCCTGCTGGCGGCCCGGGCGGGCGTGCCGCTGCTGCCGGTGGCGATCATCAACAGCCACCGGGCCCTGGGACCCGGCGGCCACGGCCCCCGGCTGGTGCCCATCCACATCCGCATCGGCACACCGATCCCGCCGCCGGCCTCCCGCCGCCGCCCCGACCTGGACGCCGCCACCCGCGCCGCCCAGGAGCAGATCAACCGGATGCTCGACCTGGGGCCGATCAGCGGATCCCTGCTTTTTCCAGCCAGGGAGCCACCCGCTCTTCCACCCACGGCCTGATGTCCTGACCGCTGATCACCCAGAGGGCCGCCCGGGCGCCGTCGCCCCAGAGGCGCCGCCGGCCCTCGACGACGCAGAGCTCACCGCAGGGCACGGGGACCGGGGTGAGATGGATGCCGCGGCTGCCCGCCACGATCCGTCCCACCAGCAGGGCCCGCTCCATGTGGTCCTCGGAGGTGACCAGCAGGGCATGGCGGATCCGGGCCTTGCGCAGGTCGTCCACCAGGGAGGTGAAGTTGGACATCGTGTCGCGGGCCCGGTAGTCGAGCTGGACCTGGCGGGCGGGCAGGCCCTCCTTCTGCAGGAACAGCCAGTGGGCGTACTCGGGGTTGGTGCCGCCGGTGACCACCACCGGCAGGCCGTCCACCCGGGCCAGGCGGGCCGCCGCCGCCTCCCGGTCGGCATCCCCCCCCAGCACCAGGATCATCTGGGGGGGCGGCGGCGTGGGCCACCACCCGCCCCGCGACAGCCACAGCAGGGCCAGTCCCGCCAGGCCCGCCAGCACCACCCGCCCCGAAACGGGGCGCCGGCGGCGCGGCCCGCGGCGGGAGCGCTGGGGGGCGACGACCGCGGGAATGGCGTCAACGGCGGAACGACGCGAGCGACGGCGGCGCGGCCGGGGCTGGGGGCGGGGTCCGGGGCGGCTCAGCATGGGAGCGCCTCCACCGGGCTGGTGGGATAGAGGGGCAGCACCGGTTGCCACGGGGCATCCTGTCCCGCGGCGGCGTTCGCCGCGCTGAAGGCCAGCAGCTGAATGACGTCCTCCGGCAGCTGCACCAGAGCCGGATGGATCGGGTACGGGGCCAGCGCCCCACTGTCGCGCTGGAGACGGGGCGCCTCCAGCTCGGCGACGCCACCGGGCTGGCCCGGGTCGGCGCCGTAGAGCCCGGCCACCACACCGCGCCGCGGCAGCTCCTGCAGCAACCAGAAGGGACCGTCGCTGGGGGGCTCGGATCCGGTGAGCAGGCGGCGGGCCATCAGGCGGAAACTGCTGATGCCGTCGAGGGGCAGCGCCAGCTGCTGGGCCAGGGTGCGGGCCAGCACCACCGTCAGGCGGGTGCCCGTGAAGCCGCCGGGGCCGGTGGCCACCGCCAGGCGGCCCAGCTGGGGCCAGGCGCTGGCCGGCAGCACCGACTCCAGGCAGTCGAACAGCCCATTGGAGAGGGAGCGGCCGAGGGGGAACGTCTCCAGCCGCTCGGGGTCCACCGCCCCGAGGCGCTGCAGCCCCACGCCGAGGCTCTCGCTGGAGCTGTGCAGGGCCAGCAGCCAGGGGCGGCCGTCCGGGTCGGGGGGAACACTCATGTCGGCAGCGGTCCCTCGGGGCGGCAGCGACGCCAGCGGCCCGGGTCGGAGCGGAAATCGGAGCAGGCCCGCACGTCCCACTCCACCCCCACGCTGGTGCCGACGGCATCGAGATCGACCACCTGCACGTGGATGCGCGGCTGGCGGGGGCAGAAGTCGGGCTCGGGATTGAGGTGGGCGACGCCGTGCTGACGCTCGACCGCGTGGTAGGCCTGACACCGCTCGACCCAGTGGCAATCCACGCAGATGCACATGCCGCCGCGGCCCAGCAGGGCGCCCATTGTGGCGTGCGAGCCGGGACGTCAAGTCCCTGAACTGTGGCGGGCCCTGGCGCCGGAGACCTGGCCGGTGGCCCCCCACCAGCTGCCGGCGGGCACGGCGCTGGTGGGCGGCGCGGTCCGGGATGGCCTGCTGGGCCGCCTGACCGCCAGGCCCGATCTGGACCTGGTGGTGCCCGTGGACGCCATCGACCTGGCCCGGCGCCTGGGGCGGCAGCTGGGCGGCAGCTGTGTGGTGCTGGATCAGGAACGCTCGATCGCCCGGCTGGTGCTGCAGGGCTGGACGATCGACCTGGCCCGCTGCGCCGGTGAGGATCTGGCCGCCGATCTGGCCCGCCGGGACTTCACCGCCAACGCCATCGCCCTTCCCCTGGAGGGCGCCGCGCCGACGGGCCGCGGATCGGCCGCGGATCTGCAGCTGATCGACCCCTGCGGCGGGCTGCCGGATCTGGCGGCACGCCGGCTGGTGGCCATCAGCGAAGCCAACCTGCTCGATGACCCCCTGCGGCTGCTGCGGGGGGTGCGGCTGGCCTGCGAACTGGCGTTCAGCATCGCTCCGGCCACCTGGGAGCTGATCCGGCGCCATCGGCAGCGGATCACCGCCGTGGCCGGGGAGCGGGTGCTGGCGGAGCTGGAACGGCTGGCCGCCGCCCCTGAGGGGCACCGGGGGCTGGGGCTGGCCCTGGAGGCGGGGCTGCTCCAGCCCTGGGGGGCCGCCGACGGGTCCAGGCCCCGGCTGGAGCTCCTTGGGCCACAACGGCCGGAAGCCTGCGGCCTGACGCCGCCGGAGGCGGCCTGGGCCCTGCCGCTGGCGCGGCTGGCGGCCGTGCTCGACGGCCCGACCCTGGAGGGGCTGCGGGCCAGCCGGCGCCTGCAGCAACGCTGCCAGCGGCTGCGGCACTGGCACGACCGGCTCCAGCGCAGCGCTCCGCCCCAGGGCGGGCCGTCTCTGGGGGCGCTGGGCGAAGCGGATCGGCTGCAGATGCACCGCCAGCTGGAGGAGGATCTGCCCGCCCTGCTGATGCCGCTGGATCCGGCGGCGGCCCGGGCGGCCATGGAACGGTGGCGCAACCCGGCAGATCGCCTGTTCCACCCGCGCCCGCCCCTGGACGGCCGCCGGCTGCAGCAGCTCCTGGCCATCCCGCCGGGCCCCCTTCTGGGTCAGCTGATCGACCATCTCATGGCCGAACGGGCCTTCGGTCGACTCGGCGGAACCGCAGCGACGGACACAGCGGAGTTGACCGATCCGCAATCGCTTGAAGAGACCGTTGCAGCGGCCCGGCTCTGGCTCGACCGCCGTAGCCCCGGCGCGGAAGCGGACCCACGACGTGATTAACTGCTGGATGCAATGGCGCGATCGCACCGCCTGCCAGAGTTTTTTCCTTTTCCTGAGCCCCTCCCCATGAGCGTTCGTCTCTATGTCGGCAACCTGCCGCAAACCTTTGATGCCAAAGAGCTGGATGCTCTCTTCTCGAGCGTGGGAGAAGGGGTTCGCTTCAAGGCCGTGAACGACCGGGAGACCGGCACCTGCCGCGGCTTCGGCTTCGCCAACGTCGACGACCTCGCCCAGGCCGAGGCCGTGATCGCCCAGCTCAACGGCAAGGACTTCGGCGGCAGCTCCCTGCGCATCGAGATTTCGGAGCAGCGCCGTGAGGTCCGCGGCGCCGGCGGCAACGACCGCCGCCCCGGCAGCGCCCCCACCGCCGCCCGCAAGAGCGTCAACAAGGTGGTCCATGCCGACGCCGTCGGCGAAGGCGCCCCCGATCCCCGCTGGGCCGGCGAACTGGCCAAGCTCAAGAGCCTGCTGGCCAACCAGAAGGCCGCCGTTTGAGCTGGGTTCCGTCCCCCCTGGCCCCCTGTCCCCCCGGGGGCGGGGCCGGGGTCCGGCCTCAGGGAAGAACCGCCATCAGGCCGACCACGCCGACGAAGATCGCCAGGAAGAGGAAGCCCATGCGGGTCCTCTTCCGCTCATGGCTGTCGATGCCGGCCTCCACATCGGCACTGATCAGCTCCCGGAATTCGGAGAGGGCGTGCTCCTTGTCTTCAGGGGGGACCGGCTGGATGCTCATGGAACGGGGCCAGGGGGGATGGGTTGGGCGAATGGGGCTCAGCCCCGGTGAAAGTACCAGTAGGAACCGATCGCCAGCAGCACCATCAGGACGATCGGAACGGCGATGGCCGCCATGCCGCTGTGGCTGCGCACCACCCTGCCCTCGTGGGCGACGACCGCCTCGCGGATGCTCTCCTGCATCTCCTCCCGCAGCCGGGCCAGGTCGGACTCGAGGGTCTCGTTGGTGTAGCGGATGCGGGTGGAGATCCGGCGCCGCATCGGCTTCATCTTCCAGAGCCACAACCTGGTGGCCTCCCTCACCAGCCTGCAGAACGTGGCGCTCGTGCTGCAGCTGAGCGAGCCGGACCCCGAGCGGCGCCGGCACCGGGCCACCGCCCTTCTTGAGGCGGTGGGTCTGGGCCACCGCCTGCACCACTTCCCGTCCGAGCTCTCCGGCGGCCAGCGCCAGCGGGTGGCGATCGCCCGGGCCCTGGCTCCCGAGCCCGATCTGGTCCTGGCGGACGAACCCACCGCCTCCCTCGACAGCACCTCCGGGCAGGAGGTGGTGGCCCTGCTGGGCGACCTCTGCCGCAAACGGGGCAGCTCCGTGCTGCTGGTGACCCACGACCTGCGCCTGCTCGATGACGCCGATCGGATCTGGGCCATCGAAGATGGCAGGGTCGAACCCTGGAAGGGGTCCCATTGAGTACCCCGACCCCAGGCCCCATGACCGACACACCCCTGACCGACGGCGGCGCGGTTTTCCCAACGGACTGGCTGGGCACCTGGTCGTGGCAGGGGCAGACGATCAGCTATGTGCGCCACACGCCTGCGGCACCGGAGGCGGAGGGCGGCGGGGCGCTGCCCGTGCTGCTGATCCACGGCTTCGGCGCCTGCAAGGAGCACTGGCGCCACAACCTGCCGGCCCTGGCCGGCCGGCGCCCGGTGTACGCCATCGACCTGGTGGGCTTCGGGGCCAGCAGCAAGCCCCCCTCCCGGCTGGAGGATGAGCCGGAGGATGGGCTGGCGCTGCGCTACGGCATCGACCTGTGGGCCGACCAGGTGGCCGCCTTCGTGCGGGAGGTGATCGGCAGGCCGGTCCAGCTGGTCGGCAATTCGATCGGGGGCGTTGTGGCCCTGGCTGCGGCCGCCAGGCTCGGTGACGACGGCCGCCAGGTGATCCTGATCGACTGCGCCCAGCGCAGCCTCGACGACCGCCGCCTGAGCGAGCAGCCGCCCCTGCGCCGGATCGGCCGGCCCCTGTTGAAACGCCTGGTGCGCCAGCGCTGGCTCACGGGCCGCCTGTTCCGCTGGGTGGCCAACCCCGGTGTGATCCGCCGGGTGCTGGGCGCCGCCTACCCCTCCGGCGGCGGCATCGACGACCAGCTGGTGCAGCTGCTGCTCACCCCGGCGCGCAGCCCCGGCGCCGATGAGAGCTTCCGGGGCTTCATCAACCTCTTCCGCGACCGCCTCGCCCCGGACCTGCTGGCGGAGCTGCCCGGTCCGGTCCGGCTGCTCTGGGGGGAGGCGGATCCGTGGGAGCCGGTCGCCGAGGCGCGCCGCTGGGCCGGGGCCTTCGCCGCCGTGCGCGACCTGCGCATCCTGAGCGGCCTCGGCCACTGCCCCCACGACGAGGATCCCTCCCGGGTGAACCCGGTGCTGGAGGAATGGCTGGCCCTGGCGGATCAGCCCTGAGGCGGTGCCGCCGGTGGGGTGGCGCCCAGCCGGGTGCGCCAGCGCTGGCGATCGGGATCCCAGGCCAGCCAGCCCCGCGCCTGCAGAAGGGCCCGCAGCTCCGCCGGCCCCTGGCCGGGGGCCGCCGCGGCCGCACAGCCGGCGTCGAACTCGTCCTCAGCCAGTCCGGCCCGCAGTCCCGCAGTCAGGAGCCGCCGCAGTGCGGCAGGCTCGAGCGCCAGCAGCCGGGCCATGGTCAGCGGGCCGGCGGCGGGATCATCACCGGTGTCGGGCTCAGAGGAGCGCATCGGCGAGGTCGGCCGCGAGCTGGGTCACCCCGGCGCTCCAGGGGTGGGAGAGGACGTCCACCAGGGCCAGGCTGCCACTGGCGATGGTGAGCAGGTCGTCGCTGAGGGGCAGGATCGCCCCAACGGGAATGCCATAGCTCTGGGCCACGCGGGCACGCACCTGTTCGGCATCGAAATGGGCCGGCAGCTTGTTCACCACCAGGCGGGCCTCTGGCACCATGAGCCTCTGGGCCACTTCGATCGCCACGGCCGTGCCGAGGTAGTCCTGCTGGTCGGGGCGCATCACCATCACTAGACAGTCGGAGATGGCGGTGGTGAGCAGGGTCTCCTCATTGATCCCGGGGTGGGTGTCTACGATCAGCAGATCCAGGCGCTGGCTCTGGCCGAGGCTGAACAGGGCGTCATTGAGCCGCTCGACTTCATAGCCTTCCCGCAGCAGCCGGGCTTCCGGTCGCCCTCCATGGCGGCAGGCACCAGAAAGATGCGCCCCTTGCCGCCCGCCATCGAGGCAGGGGTCACGTCATGGGAGCACTTTTCAATCAGAATGGAGCCCTGAATATGATCGTTGAGCGTATGGGATTCCGGCCCTGCCGTGAACCCGAACAGCACATGAATACCTGGTGAAGCAAGATCGGTGTCGAAGACGCCGACCCTGAGTCCGCGGGCTGCGAATGCGGCCGCCAGATTCGCCGAGAGGTTGGATTTTCCCGTTCCACCGCGGAAGGAATGGACGGAAAGGATCCTGGTCATGAAGCGATCCATCGCACGGACGTGGGAAAATCATAGGCATGGCGTTGAAGGCCCTTTTGACGATTCGCCAACGGCTCGCCGGACGGCCTCAACGGACAGCGGGGGGGGGAGGAAGGGGCGACCCTTGCGCCTGTCCGTGCGGCTGATGCTCCTGGGGGTCAGCGGCCCGCTCATGAGCCTGGCGATCTTCCTGGCGCTGGCCACCATCGGCTCGATCCGCCTGGCCCAGAAGGCCCGGATCGAGATCAGCACCATGTTCGACCACGACAATCTCTCCTCCCTGGCGGTCACCACCTCGATCATCGAGAAGTCGGCCGAGGAGTTCAGCCGCGTCATCCTTCAGGACTCCGAGGACCTGCGCAAGTCCCTGGCGCCGTTGCGGATGGACACCGAAGGCCGCCTGTCCTGGAAGGGCCAGTCTTTCAAACAAGCCCAGGCCCCCGCCCTGCTGAACGACCGGCTGCGGCTCCCCATGGCCCTGCTACGGGAGCGGGCCGCCGTCTACTACCGCGACCGCAGCGGCACCTGGCGGCGACTCACGGGCATCACCACCCAGGGCCAGGCCCTGCCGCCCGGCGCCCCGGCCCTGCCAGCCACGGTGGAGGACTTCGAACATCTTTTCAAGGGAGCCCCGGCCGAAGAGATGAGTCGCACCGCCATGTTGCAGCTGGATGGGGAATGGCGGATGGCCCGGCTGACGATCCTTTCCGGCCGGAAGCCGGGGGAGGGCCACCTGGCCCTGCTGGTGGACGTCAGCACCCAGGCGGCCTCCAAGCTCCCGGCTGCCGGCTCCAGCCTCTTCCCCGCCGAGACCCACCAGGCGGCGTTCTTCGGCATCACCCCCAACGGGGGGCTGTACTGCAACTACCAGACGGTGGACACCCAGGCCTGCATCGACCTGGCCCTGGCCCTGCGGGAGAACGGCGGCATTCCGGATCCACGCACCCTCGGCCATAGCGAGCCCTTCGAGCGCAAGGCCATGGTGCGCCCCCCGGGCTCCAGCACGCCGGTGCTGCAGCACCTCTACATCGCCACCTTCCCGGAGTGGAACTGGCTGGCGGTCGTCGCCGTGGAGCAGGAGGCCCTGGCGGATGCCCTCCTGCCGATGCAGCTGGCCAAGGACCAGATGGTCCGCCGGCTGGTGATTCTCACCCTGATCCTGATCAGCGCCAGTGGCGCCGCCGCCTGGCTGATCGCCCGCGGCATCCGGCGGGAGCTGCGGGAGCTGGCGACGGCCGCCGACGCCATCGCCGACGGCCAGGGCCACCAGGCGCTCACCTACCCGTCGGACGACGCCATCGGCCGGCTGGTGCGGGCCTTCAACCGGATGTCCGGGGCGGTGGCGGACCGGGAGAACTCCCTGCGGGACCAGATCCGACAGATGGAGATCAACATCAACGCCAGCGAGCTGCAGGGCCAGGTCTGCTCGATCCTCAATGACGCCGGCTTCGAGCAGCTCAGCGCCCGGGCCCGGGCCATGCGCCAGCGGCGGATGGAGCAGATCAGCGCATCTGCCCCATCCGCGTCGGCAGACGCAGGGTCTGCAGGGGATTGCCCAACCCCTGGAGAAGGGCGGGATCGGGCTGAACCGGCAGGCCGCTCGAGCGGCTGAGCTGCACCAGGGTGTCGTTGTAGGTGGCCAGGTTCTGGATGTAGGAGCTCACCGCCTGGCTGATCTCCTGCTGGGCCTGCACCACATCGGTGATCGTGCCGTAGCCGGCGTTGAAGCGCAGGGTCTGGAGACGCAGCGCCCCATTGGCCGCCTTGACCCGTTCGGCGCCGGCCAGCACGATGCTGCGGCCGGAGCGGGCCTGGGCCACCAGGGACTGGACCTCGCTGCGCACCTGCAGCACGGTGGCGCTGTAGGTCTCGGCGGCGGCCGCCGCCTGGCGGCGGGCGGCGGCGGCGTTCATGCGGGCCTGGCCGCCATCGAAGCCCGTGAACGTCAACTGCAGCAGGGCCGATCCGTTCCATTCGTCGGAACGGGCATTGGGCACGAACGGCGGGCCCTGGTTGAGGTAACCCACCCCCTTGGTCCAGTAGAGGGAGGTGATCAGCTGCAGGGTGGGGCGGTAGGTGGCCAGGTAGATCCGGGCCTGGGCCTCGTTGGTCTTGACGGCAAGGAGCTGCTGCTCGAGCACCTTGCGGTAGGCGAGGCTCGCCCTGATCGAGTCGTCGAGGGAATGGGCCCAGGCACCGAGGGGCGCGAAGGGCGTGGCGGGCGTGAGGGCGTCGGGACTGGGGGTGGCCAGCAGCTGGGCGAGGTTGGCCCGGGCCGTCTCCACCTGCTGCTCGGCGGCCAACAGGGCCTGGCGATCGGCCAGCAGGACGGTCTGCTGCTTGTAGACCTCCAGCCGGGAGGCCACCCCCATCTGCACCCGGGTCTGGGCGAGGCGAAGCAGGAGCTCGTCGTTCTCGACGATCTGGCGGCCGGTCTGGACGGCGGCGAGGGCCCGCTGCAGATCGATGAAGGCCGCCTGGGTCTTGAGGCGCTGGTCGCGGCGGGTGATCACATAGGTGTCGGCCGCCTGGCGGACCAGGTACTTGTTCTGCCAGATCGTGGCCGACCGGGTGGGATCGATCAGGTTCCAGGTGGTGTCGATCTGGCCGATCGCCTGGAAGTAGCTGGCCTCGAACACCCTCTGACTGCTGAGACCGGAGCCCGAGATGGAGAAGCCCGCGGAGGCACTGAAGGGGTAGTTGTAGAAGGTCTTGGAGGCGTAGGGCCCGCCGTTGAGGCTGAGGTTGAGGGTCGGCCACCAGCTGGCGTAGGCGGCGCCGAGGCTGTTCTGGGTGGCCACCAGCGACTCATAGGCGGAGCGCACCACGGGATTGCGGTCCACGGCCCAGGCCGCCGCCTGCTCCATCGTCAGGGCCCCGAGGAGCTCGGGGGGAAGGGGGGGCAGACGGTCGCCGCTGGGCATCGGACCGGGCCATCCCGCCCCCAGGCCCTCGACGGCCTTCACCTCCGGGGGACTGGGCCGGAGCCGGGCCCGGCAGGGCCAGCCCGGCTGCGGTGGCGGCGGCTGCGGTGGTGGCGGCGAACATGAGGCTGAGGGCCTGGCGGATGGGGCGCCGCTTCATCGCGTCTGGGCGATCACATAGGAGAGGGGAAGATCCAGCAATTTGCCGACCCTGGGCACGAAGGCGCGGTGATTGAAGACGTCATAATCCAACCTCTCGATGACATCAAGGATCCCCCGATACAGCCGCAGGGATGCCCATACCGGCCAGCGGGCATCGGGAGCCAGCCAGCGCACCCCAGCCTCTGAGCGGTTGAACCAGTCCCGGGCCCGCTCCAGCTGGAAACGCATCAGCGCCTGCCAGTTCTCATTGAGACGGCCGGCCATCAGATCGGCCTCGGAGTAACCGAAGCGGTCGAGATCCTCCTGGGGCAGGTAGATGCGGCCGCGGCCGCGATCCTCTCCCACATCCCGCAGGATGTTGGTCAGCTGGTTGGCGATGCCCAGGGCCACAGCCGCTTCGGAGGTGTCGGGACGCTCGCTCCAGGGAGCGGAGGTGTAGGCCGCATCGACCCCCATCACCTCCTGGGTCATCAGACCCACGGTGCCCGCCACCCGGTAGCAGTAGAGCTGGAGATCGGAGAAGCTGGCGTAGCGGTCGCGGAGCACATCCATCCGCTGGCCCTCGATCATGTCGAGGTAGGCCTGAAGGGGCTGGGGAAAGCGCTCGATCGTGTCCAGCATCACCCGGTCGAGGCCATCGACGGCATGGCCGGCGAACAGGGCGCGGGTGCGCTCCTCCCAGGCATCGAGGCGCTCCAGCAGGACATCGGCGGACAGCGTCTGGGCCTGGGCGCTGTCCATCAGTTCGTCGGTGCGACGGCACCAGACATAGATCGCCCAGATGGCCCGGCGCTTGGCCGGCGGCAGCAGCATGGTGCCGAGATAGAAGGTCTTGGCCCACTGCGCCGTCTCCTGGCGGCAGGATTCATAGGCCTCCTCCAGGTCGGAGGAGCGGTCGAGGGGCAGCGGGGCCAGCACACTCACACCGTCGCCAGGCTCTGGGCGGGGGCCGGACCCTGGCCGCTGCCGGAGAGGTGGGCGTCGACGGCGGCGGCGCAGAGCTTTCCGCTCAGCACGGCCCCCTCCATCGAGGCCAGGTAGCGCTGCATGGTGAAGCAGCCCGCCAGGAAGAAGTTGGGGATGGGGGAGTCCTGGGAGGGCCGCAGCTGCTGGCAGCCCGGCACGGTCTTGTAGACGGAGAGGGGTGTCTTGACGACCACCGACTTGCGCAGCACGGCCGGGGTGTCGCCGGTGAAGTGGAGGGGGAACAGGCGCTTGAGCTCCTCCATGGTGGCGGCCACGATCTCCGCATCGGGGCGACCGATCCAGTCGGCGGCCGGGGCGAACACCAGCTCGAGCATGGAGCGGTCGGGATCCTCGTACTCCCGGCAGGTGTTGCTCATGTCGGCATAGACGCTGAGCAGGTCGGAGCGGCTGAAGAGCAGGTGGTCGATGTCCGTGAGCTTGCGGTCGAACCACAGATGGATATTGATCACCGGCACCCCCCGCAGTCCCTCGAGCTTGCTGAAGTACGGCAACGCCTTCCAGGCCTCCGGCAGCAGCAGCTTGAGGGGATCGACGGGCATGGCACTCACGTAGGCGTCGGCCTGGATCTCCCGCTCGGGCCGTCCCTTGATGCCGCCGATGCGGAAGCCCGTCACGGCGCCGTCCTTGTCGATGCGGATCTCCCTGAGGGGCGAATCCAGGTGCACCTCACCACCGCGGGCCTCGATGTAATCGACCATCGGCTGGCAGAGCCGCTCCGGCGGGTTGCCGTCCAGGAAGGCCATTTTGGAGCCGTCCGTCTCCTGGAGGAAGCGGTTGAGGGCGGTGAGCACCACCGTGCTGGAGATCTCTTCGGGGTTGATGAAGTTGAGCGCCTTGCTCATGGCGAGAAAGACTTCATCGTTGACGCGCTCGGGGATATTGTGAATCCGCAGCCATTCACTCCAGCTGTACTTGTCGCATTCCTCCACATAGGCCTGGCCGCGCAGCATGGCCGGCACCAGGCCGAGGCCGAAGGAGATCTTCTCCGGCCAGGTGAGCATGTCGTTGTTGCCCAGGATCGCCGCCACCCCGTTCAGCGGAGCCGGCAGATCCGGAAAATCGAAACGGCTGTAGGTGCCGGGAACTTCCTTCTGGTTGAAGATCATGGAGTGGGACTTCCACTGCAGGCGATCCTCGATGTCCAGCTCGGCGAAGAGTTGGCGCATGTTGCGATAGGCGCCGAAGAAGATATGCAGACCGGTTTCGTACCAGTCGCCATCGGCGTCCTGCCAGGCCGCCACCTTGCCGCCCAGCACGTCTCTGGCTTCGAGCACGATCGGGGTGTGGCCGGCGTCGCAGAGGTATTTGGCGCAGGACAGGCCGGCCAGCCCGGCCCCGGCGATGACAACCCGCATGTCGTACCCGAGATCAGCAGCAACCTTATCGGGCCTCCCAGGGCAGGGGTGACCGGCGCCGGGGGCCACGGCGGCGGAATCGGCCGCCGACCTACCTAAAGTTGCGGCAGCACTCAATGGGTGCCACCCCCTTCTGCCGATCCCCGCCCCCGAGGCCGAGCCCATGGTCGAGACGCTGCTCAAGTCCACCACCCGCCACATCCGGCTGTTCACGGCGCGGGTCGAGAACGATGACCTCGTCCCTGACCCGGATCAGCTCACCCTCGACATCGATCCCGACAACGAGTTCCTCTGGGACGAGGCGGCCCTTGAGAAGGTGCGCGCCCGCTTCCGGGAGCTGGTGGCGGCCCAGGCCGGCCAGGAGCTGAGCGACTACAGCCTGCGCCGCATCGGCTCCGAGCTCGAGGGGCTGGTGCGTCAGATGCTCCAGGCCGGTGAACTCAGCTACAACCCGGAGGCCCGGGTTCTGAACTACTCGATGGGCCTGCCCCGCAGCCCGGAAACCCTGTGACCCGCTCCCGCAGCAGCGCCGGCCGCCCCGAACCGGGCGGCTACGCCCCCCGACCCGACCGCTCCGCCCCCCGTTACGACCCCCGGGCCGACGCGCGCTCCGACCGCTACGACGACCGGGAGGATCGTTTCGCCACCGGCTACGGCCGCCGGGATAATCCCCGCTACGGGCCCGAACGCCGCGGCAGCAACGGCAACGGCGGCGGCGGCGGGGGCGGGGGCGGGGGCGGGCCCAACATCCAGCTGAACGTGGCCACGGTGGCGGTGCTGGCCGGCGTGCTGGTGGTGGGCATCGGCATCGGCAGCGCCGTGACCAGCACCACCCAGGGGAACCAGGGCAACATCGCCAGCGCCCAGCAGCTCGACATGGCGGTGCCCGACCCCGAGTTCTGCAAACAGTGGGGCGCCAGCGCCTTCGTGATGGACATCGAGCTGTACACCACGATGAACCCGAGCAGCAGCTTCGTGACCCAGCCGACCCTCCAGCCCGGCTGTGTCATCCGCCGGGAGAACTGGTCGGTGCTGCAGAAGGAGGGCGCCGTGACCGCCGAGCAGATGCGCCAGTGCAAGCAGCGCATGAACACCTTCGCCTACATCGGCTCGGTGCGCGACAAGCCGATCGTGCGCTGCGTCTATCAGACCGACATCACCGGCAACAAGTTCCAGACCCGGGGGGTCGCCGGCGCCGCCGATGACGCCGTCGGCATCACACCGGAGGCCGATCAGTTCTGACGCCGTTGCGCTCGGCCAGCCCGGGCGTGGTCTGCACCTGGCGCAGGGGGCTGTCCGGGCTGGCGAACACCGGCAGCACCTCGCGGCGGAAGGCGTCGGCGGCCCGCGAGCAGTAGCGGGCCGGGTGGGTGATCAGCTTCAGCTGGCGACGCACCATCAGGTCGGCCACCTGGGGGCGGTGCAGGGTGCCGGCGGCCAGCTCCCGCTCGATCGACACCACCGGCAGGAACGCCGCCCCCAGCCCCGCCTGGACGGCGTTCTTGATGGCCTCGAAGGAGTTGAGCTCCATCTCGATCTTGAGCCGCTGCACGTCGAGCTTGGAGCGGCTGAGCAGCTGGTCCACCATCTTGCGGGTGGTGGACTGGGCGTCGAGGCAGACGAAGCCGAGGCGGTAGAGATCGTCCTTGGTGAGCTCGGGCAGGCGGGAGAGCGGGTGCTTGGGGGGCAGCACCAGCGCCAGTTCGTCGTTGGCGTAGGGCACCACCTGCAGCAGGTCGTTGAGATCGGCCGGCAGTTCGCCGCCGATGATCGCCAGGTCGATCTGGCCGTTGGCCACGCTCCAGCCGGTGCGGCGGGTGCTGTGCACCTGCAGCTGCACCGCCACGTCCGGATACTTCTGGCGGAACAGGCCGATCATCCGGGGCATCAGATAGGTGCCCGTCGTCTGGCTCGCCCCCACCACCAGGGAGCCGCCGCGCAGGTTGTGGAGATCGTCGAGGGCCCGGCAGGCCTCCTGGCACTGGCTCAGGATCCGGTCGCAGTAGCTGAGCAGCAGGTGGCCGGCCTCGGTGAGCTGGGCCTTGCGGCCGCCGCGGTCGAACAGGGAGACATCGAGCTGCTTCTCCAGGTTCTGGATCTGCAGGCTTACCGCCGGCTGGGTGACGTAGAGGCTGTCGGCCGCCTTCTTGAAGCTGCCCTCACTGGCGATGGCGCGCAGGATGCGCAGCTGGTCGAGGGTGAAAGGCAGATCTGCCATGGGTCGGGGAGGCCGCGGGGGGACCGTTCGCCGGAGCCGGCAGGCCGTGCGGAACTCTAGGGGGCACTCCCGGTGGCAAGAATCGGCCTGTCACATCCGCGGCCACTGGCCGCTCCCCCATGCCCTCGCTTCCCCTGCCATCGGCGGGCCCCCATCACAGCAGCGTGGTCATGCTGGCCCTGCTGGTGCTCTTCGCCCTGATCCACAGCGGCGGGGCCTCCCTGAGGGCCTGGGGGGAGGAGCGGATCGGGGCCCGGCTCTGGCGCCTGCTGTTCGCCGGACTCAGCATTCCCTCGGCGGTGGTGGTGGTGGGCTACTTCCTGGCCCACCGCTACGACGGGATCAGGCTCTGGAATCTGCAGGACCAGCCCTGGGTGGTGCCGCTGGTCTGGACCGGGACGGCCATCAGCTTCCTGTTCCTGTATCCGGCCACCTACAACCTGCTGGAGATCCCGGCGGTGCTCAAGCCCCAGGTGCGCCTGTACGCCACGGGGATCATCCGGGTGAGCCGCCATCCCCAGGCCGTGGGCCAGGTGCTCTGGTGCGCCACCCACCTTCTCTGGATCGGCACCAGCTTCACCCTGGTGGCCTGCGTGGGACTGGTCGGCCACCACCTGTTCGCCGTCTGGAACGGGGACCGCCGCCTGCGCAACCGTTTCGGCGCCGCCTTCGAGGAGCTGCGGGCCTCCACGTCGGTGCTGCCCTTCGCCGCCGTGCTGGACGGCCGCCAGACGTTGGTGGCGGCGGAATTCCTGCGGCCCTCCCAGCTGGGGATCGCCATCGCCATCGGCGTGTTCTGGTGGGCCCACCGCTGGATCGGCCTTGGCGCCACCACCTTCTCGCGCACGGCCCTCGCCCACTGGCTGGGCTGAAGCTCCCACCGGCCGGCGGGGGTCGATGGGCAGGCCACCACAGAGCCGGAGCCAGGCCGGCGGGCCTGCCTAAACTCGCGCCAACAGAGCCCCCAGGATGCCCGCCGCTTCCGAACTTGCCTGGCTGATCCCGGTGCTTCCCCTGCTGGGGGCCTGCCTCACCGGCCTGGGGCTGATCACCTTCAACCGCACCGTCAACCGCCTGCGCAAGCCGGTGGCGATGCTGCTCAACACCTCCGTGGGCATGGCCGCGGTGCTGAGCTTCGCGATCCTGGCCGAGCAACTGGCGGGAGCCGGCGCCACGGAGGTGCTGTTCGACTGGGCCGGCGCCGGCACCTTCCACCTGCAGATGGGCTTCCGTGTCGACGCCCTCGGTGCGGTGATGCTGTCGCTGGTGACCACCATCGCCCTGCTGGTGATGGTTTATTCCGACGGCTACATGGCCCACGACAAGGGCTATGTCCGCTTCTTCACCTACCTGGCCTTGTTCAGCAGCTCGATGCTGGGGCTGGTGATCAGCCCCAACCTGCTCGAGATCTACGTTTTCTGGGAGCTGGTGGGCATGTGCTCCTACCTGCTCGTCGGCTTCTGGTACGACCGCGACGCTGCCGCCAACGCCGCCCAGAAGGCCTTCGTGGTCAACCGGGTCGGCGACTTCGGCCTGCTGCTGGGGATCCTGGGCCTGTTCTGGGCCACCGGCAGCTTCGGCTTCGAGGAGATCGGTGAACGGCTCTCGGCCGCCGTCGCCGGTGGCGGCCTGCCCACCGGGGTGGCCGTGCTGCTCTGCCTCCTGGTGTTCATGGGCCCGATGGCCAAGTCGGCCCAGTTCCCCCTGCACGTGTGGCTGCCCGACGCCATGGAGGGCCCCACCCCCATCTCGGCCCTGATCCACGCCGCCACGATGGTGGCGGCCGGCGTCTTCCTGGTGGCCCGTCTCCAGCCGGTCTACGAGCCCTTTCCCCAGGTCCAGCTGGTGATCGCCGTGATCGGCACCATCACCCTGTTCCTGGGGGCCTCGATCGCCCTCACCCAGATGGATCTGAAGAAGGGGCTGGCCTACAGCACCGTCTCCCAGCTCGGCTACATGATGCTGGCCATGGGCTGCGGCGCCCCGGTGGCCGGCATGTTCCACCTGGTCACCCACGCCTTCTTCAAGGCGATGCTGTTCCTCGGCTCCGGCTCCGTGATCCACGCCATGGAGGAGGTGGTGGGCCACGAGCCTGTACTGGCCCAGGACATGCGCCTGATGGGCGGCCTGCGCCAGTACATGCCGATCACCTCCGCCACCTTCCTGATCGGCTGCATTGCGATCAGCGGCATCCCCCCACTGGCGGGTTTCTGGAGCAAGGACGAGATCCTCGGCCAGGCCTTCAACAGCTTTCCTCTGCTCTGGGCCATGGGCTTCCTGACCGCCGGGATGACCGCCTTCTACATGTTCCGCCTCTATTTCCTCACGTTTGAGGGCTCCTTCCGCGGCCAGGACGCCGGCATCCGCGCCCAGCTGCTCAGCGCCGCCGGCCAGCCCGCGGGCGCATCCACCGACGACGGCCACCACGCCCACGCCAGCCATCCCCACGAGTCGGGCTGGCAGATGGCGGCCCCCCTGGTGGTGCTGGCGGTCCCGTCGGTGCTGATCGGCCTGCTGGGCACCCCCTGGAACAGCCGCTTCGGCCTGCTCGTCGATCCCGCCGAGGCCATCGAGGTGGCCGAGCATTTCAGCTGGGGTGAGTTCCTGCCCCTGGCCGGAGCCTCGGTGGCCATCTCCAGCCTGGGCATCGGCCTGGCGGTGCTCGCCTACGCCCTGCACCGGATCGACCTGGGCACCGCCGTGGCGGGCCGCTTCCCGGCCATCAACCGGTTCCTGGCCAACAAGTGGTACCTCGATGCCATCAACGAGAAGCTGTTCGTCCAGGGCAGCCGCCGCCTGGCCCGCCAGGTGCTCGACGTCGACTCCAAGGTGGTGGATGGGGTCGTCAACCTCACCGGCCTGCTCACCCTGGGCAGCGGCGAGGGCCTGAAGTACTTCGAGACCGGCCGGGTCCAGTTCTATGCCCTGATCGTCTTCGGCGGGGTGATCGGCCTGGTGCTGCTGTTCAGCGCCTTCGGCTGAGTCCCTCTGTGTGTGACAACGCCCATCCGGTGGGTGGGTGGGAGGCCGGGATTTCTACACTCCGGCCAGATGGACAGCACCGTTCTGTGCCCTTTCCCTGGCTGAGCACCGCGATTCTGTTCCCGATCGGCGCCGCTCTGCTGATCCCCTTCGTGCCCGACAAGGGCGATGGCAAGCAGGTCCGCTGGTACGCCCTCGGCGTCGCCCTCACCACCTTCCTGGTCACCGTGGCGGCCTATCTGCGCGGCTATGACCCCGCCGACCCCGGCCTGCAGCTGGTGGAGCGGGTGCAGTGGCTGCCCGATCTGGGGCTGGCCTGGTCGGTGGGGGCCGACGGCCTCTCGATGCCGCTGATCCTGCTCACCAGCTTCATCACCTCCCTGGCCTGCCTGGCCTCCTGGCCGGTGACCTTCAAGCCCAGGCTCTTCTATTTCCTGCTCCTGGCCATGGATGGCGGCCAGATCGCCGTCTTCGCCGTCCAGGACATGCTGCTCTTCTTCCTGGCCTGGGAGCTGGAGCTGCTGCCGGTTTACCTGCTGCTCGCTATCTGGGGCGGCAAGAAGCGCCAGTACGCCGCCACCAAGTTCATCCTCTACACGGCCGGCAGTTCCCTGTTCATCCTCCTGGCAGGCCTGGCGATGGCCTTCTACGGCGGCGGCGCCCCCAGCTTCGAGTACACGGTGCTGGCCGCCAAGGAGTTCGGCACCGGCTTCCAGGTGCTCTGCTACGCGGCCCTGCTGATCGCCTTCGGCGTCAAGCTGCCGGTGGTGCCCCTGCACACCTGGCTGCCCGATGCCCACGGTGAGGCCACGGCGCCGGTGCACATGCTGCTGGCGGGCATCCTGCTGAAGATGGGCGGCTACGCGCTGCTGCGCTTCAACGTGCAGCTGCTGCCCGAGGCCCACGTTCAGTTCGCCCCCCTGCTGGTGATCCTGGGGGTGGTGAACATCATCTACGCCGCCCTCACCTCCTTCGCCCAGCGCAACCTCAAACGCAAGATCGCCTACAGCTCGATCAGCCACATGGGCTTCGTGCTGATCGGCATCGGCAGCTTCAGCGCCCTGGGCACCAGCGGCGCCATGCTCCAGATGATCAGCCATGGCCTGATCGGGGCCAGCCTGTTCTTCCTGGTGGGGGCCACCTACGACCGCACCCACACCCTCCAGCTCGACGAGATGGGCGGGGTGGGCCAGAAGATGCGCAAGATGTTCGCCCTCTGGACCGTCTGCTCCCTGGCCTCCCTCGCCCTGCCGGGCATGAGCGGCTTCGTCTCCGAGCTGATGGTGTTCGTGGGCTTCGCCACCAGCGAGGCCTACAGCCTCAGCTTCCGCATCGTCATCGCGGTTCTGGCGGCCATCGGTGTGATCCTCACCCCCATCTACCTGCTGTCGATGCTGCGGGAGATCTTCTTCGGCAAGGAGAACCCGGAGCTGGCCTCCCACACCCACCTGGTCGACGCCGAGCCCCGGGAGATCTACGTCATCTCCTGCCTGCTGGTGCCGATCATCGGCATCGGCCTCTACCCCCGCCTGGTCACCGACAGCTACCGGGCCGCGATCGAGGCCCTGGTCGAGCGGGAGTCCGTGGCCCTGGTGAAGGTGGGCCGCGGCCCGGTCCCGGCGGTGATGGCCACCGGCGCCTTCGGCAGCCTGCCGCCGGCCCTGCTGCACGCCCCGGCCCTCGGCTGAGGGCCGTCCCCGCCTCGGCGGGGGGCCGGTCGGGGGCCGGTTACGAAACCCTGCGCAGGCCCGGGGTCATGGCGCCATCCTCCGGGGAGGATGCCTACGCTCCTCCATCGCACAGCGAGGGTCTCCATGCGGCAGATCAACTTCCTTCTGATCTTCAGCTTCGGCTTGGCCACGGTGATGTTCACCCTGGAGAACACCACGGCCACCACGGTGCATTTCCTGCCGGGCGTGAGCACCACCCTGCCGCTGGCGGCCCTGCTGCTGGTAGTGGGCGGTCTGGGTGCCACCGCCGCCTGGATCTACGCCGTCTGGAGCGGCGTTGTGAAGAAGGTGGAAACCCTGCAGACCGCCGGCGAGGTGGAGGCCCAGCAGGTGCGGATCAGCGAGCTGGAGAACGATCTGCGCCGCTACCGGGCCACCGTGGATGCCCAGCTGGGGCTGTTGCCGGCCGCCGGCGAGAGCTCGGCGTCGTCCCGTGATGAGGGGGGCGAAGCCAGCCTTTCGCTGGCCGCCGACTGAGGCCGCTGGGGCCGCTGGGCCCGGTTCGGTCATCACTGCGACTGGTGCCATCGGGCCACAGCCGGTAGCGTGCCCAGGGACGGCACCCTCCCAGCAGGACATCGCGCGTGGCAGAAGCGGGCGCCAGACTCGCCATCCGGTTGCTCCAGGACGCGGCCGAACGGGGCGACATCGATCCCTGGGACGTCGATGTGATCGCCGTCGTCGACGGTTTCCTCGACCAGCTGCGCCAGCGCATCGAGCTGCCCCGGCGCCTGGCCCCCCAGGGAGGGAGCTACGAACGGGATCTGGCCGAGTCCAGCGAGGCCTTCCTGGCCGCCTCGGTGCTGGTGGGGCTCAAGGCGGAACTGCTGGAATCGGCCACCTTCCCGCCCGAGCCGCTGCTGGAGGACCCCTTCGCCGCCGAGGACGACGGCGGCTGGGACCCCTCGGCGGTGGCCCTGCCGCGGCGACCCGAACGGCACCTGCAACGCCGGCCGGTGGCCCCGCCCCCCCTGCAGCGCCCCGTCACCCTGGGGGAACTGATCCGCCAGCTCGAGGACATCGCCGAGCGGCTCGAGCAGGAGGGGGGGGAAGGGCGGCACAGGCCCCGCGCCCGCCGCTACAGCGAGCGGGCCGCGATCGCCCAGGTGGCCTCCCTGGCCCACCGGGAGAAACTGCCGGAGACCACCGCCGCCCTGAGCCGCTTCCTGCTGGAATGGGCGCCCACCGCCGAGACCCTTGAGTGGGTGGGCTTCGATGCGCTGGTGGGCGCCTGGGCGGAGGCCCTCTCCAGCCCCGCCGCCGGCTCGCCGGAGGACGCCGATCTGGACAGCGATCGGGTGGGGGTGTTCTGGGCCCTGCTGTTCCTCTCCTCCCAGGGCAAGGTGGAGCTGGCCCAGGACGGCGGGCTCTACGGCCCCCTCAGCCTGCGGCGGCGCCGGGAGGAGCGGGGCGAGGCGCTGAGCCTGCCGCGGCTGCCGGGCCAGGGGTCAGATAGGGGGCCGGCTCGGGAAGCAGTGGCCGCCTGAGGTTTCTCCGTAGTGTGGGACCTCACCTCCGACCTGAAACGACGCCGATGAAGGCGATGATCCTGGCGGCAGGCAAGGGAACACGGGTGCGTCCGATCACGCACACCACACCCAAGCCGATGATTCCGATCCTCCAGAAACCCGTCATGGAGTTTCTGCTCGAATTGCTCCGGGAGCACGGCTTCAACGAAATCATGGTCAATGTCTCCCACCTCTCGGAGGAGATCGAGAACTATTTCCGCGACGGCCAGCGCTTCGGTGTCCAGATCGCCTACAGCTTCGAGGGGCGCATCAAGGACGGGGAGCTGATCGGTGAAGCCATGGGTTCGGCCGGTGGCCTGAAGAAGATCCAGGACTTCCAGGCCTTCTTCGACGACACCTTCGTGGTGCTCTGCGGCGACGCCCTCATCGATCTCGATCTCAGCGAGGCCGTGCGCCGCCATCGGGAGAAGGGGGCGATGGCCAGCCTGATCACCAAGCGCGTTCCCCGTGACCAGGTGAGCAGCTACGGGGTGGTGGTGACCGACGAGGGCGGACGGGTGCTCTCCTTCCAGGAGAAGCCGACGGTCGAGGAGGCCGCCAGCGACATGATCAACACCGGCATCTACATCTTCGAGCCGAAGGTCCTCGACTTTATCCCCAGCGGCGAACCCTTCGACATCGCCGCCGATCTGTTCCCGAGGCTGGTGGAATCCGGGGCTCCCTTCTACGCCCTGCCCATGGAGTTTGAGTGGGTCGACATCGGCAAGGTGCCGGATTACTGGCAGGCGATCCGCAGCGTGCTGCAGGGGGATGTCCGCCAGGTGCAGATTCCCGGCAAACAGGTGCGCCCCGGCATCTACGCGGGCCTCAACGTGGCGGCCGACTGGGACCAGATCCACGTCGAGGGGCCGATCTTCGTGGGCGGCATGACCCGGATCGACAACGGCGTCACGATCATCGGGCCGGCCATGATCGGGCCGAGCTGCCACATCTGTGAAGGGGCCACGATCGACAACTCGATCATCTTCGACTACTCCCGGATCGGCCCCGGGGTCCAGCTCGTGGAGAAGCTGGTCTACGGCCGCTACTGCGTCGACCGCAACGGCGACCATTTCGATCTCCAGGAGGCCGCCCTCGACTGGCTGATCACCGATTCCCGCCGCCAGGACGTGGGCACCCCCTCACCGCAGCAGAAGGCCATGGCCGAGCTGCTGGGCACCGACCTCGCCGCCAGCGGCGCCCCCTAGGCCCGCCAGCCGCAGGATCTGGGGGATGCGGTGTTCGGCCTTGATGGCCATCAGGTGCACCCCCTGGACGATGGAGCGGTAGGTGGCCACCTGTTCGGCGGCGATCGCCACCCCCTCCGCCGCCGGATCGGCCGCGCCGGCGAGGCGGTCGATCAGGGACTGGGGAATGCAGGCCCCCGGCACGACGCGGTTGATGAACTGGGCGTTGCGGGCCGACTTGAGCAGAAACACCCCGGCCAGCACCGGCAGTCCGAGGGGGCCGGTGATCTCCTCCACGAAGCGGCGCAGGGCGTCCGTATCCATGACCATCTGGGTCTGGAGGAAGCGGGCGCCCGCCTCCTGCTTGCGGCGTACCCTGGAGAGCAGTCCGCTCCGGCTGGGTGACTGGGGATCGGCGGCGGCGCCGGGGAAGAGGGCCGTTGGCCCATCCGGCAGCTCCCCCTTCACCGGATCCTCGCCGGCGTTGAGGCCGCGCACCAGCTGCAGCAGCCGCACCGCCTCCAGCTCATTCACCGCCCGGACCCCGGGCTGATCGCCGGCCCGCACCGGGTCACCGGTGAGGCAGAGCAGGTTGCGGATGCCGAGGGCGTGGGCGCCGAGCAGATCGGCCTGCAGGGCGATGCGGTTGCGGTCGCGGCAGGTCATCTGCAGCACCGGCTCGATGCCGGCCTCCAGCAGCAGACGGCACACCGCCAGGCTGCTCATCCGCATCACGGCCCGGCTGCCATCGGTGACATTGACGGCATGCACCAGGCCCCGCAGCGCCGTCGCCGCCTCAAGGGTGCGAGCGGCATCGCCCCCACGGGGCGGCGTCACCTCTGCCGTCACGGCGAACCGGCCGTCGGCCAGGGCCTGTCGAAGCTGCAACGGCCATCTCCAAGACAGGGGCATCATGGAACAGCCTCTGCCTAGAGTGAATCAGCCCTCGCCAAGGAGCCGATGGCTGAGCGCAGGTCCATGGCGGCGTCCAGCTCCCCGTCCCCATCCCCGTCCCTGGAGCGGCCCATGGTCCATCCACGCAGCGAGTTGTCAGAACGGGAACTCGAGATCATCGAGCTGGTGGCCACCGGACTGACCAATCTGGAGATCGCCGGCCAGCTCACCATCAGCAAGCGCACGGTCGACAACCACGTCAGCAACATCTTCACCAAGACCGGCGCCAAGAACCGGGTGGCCCTGCTGAACTGGGCCATGGACCACGGCAAGATCTGCCGGGACGGCTTCAACTGCTGCGCCCTGCCGCCTGACGCGGGGACAGGCCCCGGCTGAGCGGCGCCGGCTCAGGGGGTCTGGGCCAGCAGGGCCTCACGGTCGGCCTCGGGCCACAGCGCCAGGGGACGGCTGGCCAGGGCGGCATTGCTGAGCTCGCGGCGGCCGGTGATCTCCCTGGCGCACCAGGGGGGAACGGCCACCGGCTGGTCGGCGCGCTCCAGTTCCACCTCCGCCACCACCAGGGGAGCATTGGCGCCCTCGAACACGTCCAGGACCCAGTCGCCCCCGGGCAGATCCAGCGCGAACCGGGTCTTGCCGAGCCGATGGCCGCACTGCTCCAGCAGGGCCTCGGCGTCGGCGGCGGGGATCGGGTACTCGTACTCCTGGCGCGTCAGGGCCTCGCCGGGGACCGGAAGCTTGAGGGTGAGAAAGGCCGCCATCGGGCCCGCCGGGGGGCGGGCCAGCCGCACCCGCAGGGTGAGGTCGTCACGGCCGCTGGCCAGATATCCCTGGCGGATCAGGCTTTCGCCGAGCACATGGGGACGCCACAGTTCGCCGTGGACGAGGAAGCGGCGCTCGATTTCCAGGGCCATGGTCAGGGGGGCGTGGTCAGGGGGGCGTCGGGGCGTGGATGGGCGCGGATCAGTTGCGGGACGGTTCGCCGGCGGTGAGGCTGCCGGCCCAGTGGAGCTTGTGGGTGAGGGTGCTGTAGTACGAGGGGCTCTGCTCGAGCTGGAGCATCAGCACCGGATGGCGGCCCCGCTGCAGGACGCAGCGGTCGCCGGGTTCCAGCACGGTGGCGTGGGCCCCGTCCTTCCAGAGCTTCACCCGGCGGCTGGCCTCCCCCAGGGGCCACACCGACAGCCTGGAGCCGGGGGGCACCACCACCGCCCGGCTGGAGAGACTCATGGGGCAGATCGGCGTGACCACGATCGCTTCGATGCCCGGGTGGAGGATCGGCCCCCCGGCGGCCATCGCATAGCCCGTGGAGCCGGTGGGGGTGGCGATGATCAGGCCGTCACCCCGGTACTGGTCCACCACCTCGCCGTCGATCTCGAGCTCGAGCATGCAGGTGGGGGAGAGCTCGTCGAGGGCGGGGCGGAAGTAAAAGTCGTTGAGGGCCGTGTGGGGGCCATCGCCGACCCCGCTGAGGTCGTCGTCGGAGGCCCCATCCCCCTCCTGGGTCACGCCGTCGCCGCGGTCGACCCGGGCCTCCAGCATCATGCGCCGCTCGATCGCGAAGCGGTCATCCCGCAGGCGCTGCCAGAGGGTGTCGTCCGGATCATGGCCGCCGGGCTCCCCGTGGCCGTCGCCCTGGAGCCGGAGCAGGCGCCGGTCGTGGGTGAGGAAACCCAGGTGGCCGCCGACGTTGAAGCTGAGCACCGGCACCCCGTAGCTGGCCAGGTGACGGGCGGCGGCCAGCACGGTGCCGTCGCCGCCGAGCACCACCGCCAGATCCGGCAGCTCGGCCTCGGTGGCCAGGAGGCCGGGGAAGGGGTTCAGCCCCAGCCCGCTGACGGCGGTGGTGACCATGGCCCCCTGGGAGCGCAGGTCCTGGGCACAGCGACGGGCCTGGCGCTGGGCAGCCTGGCTGCCCTTGCGCAGGATCAGCCAGACCCTCTCAAGACGCATGGGCGGAAGCCGGGGACGCTGGCACCGCTACCAGCGCAGCAGGTTGAAGCGCTCCATGTCGACGGTTTCGCGGTTGCGATAGAGCGACAGCAGGATGGCCAGACCGACGGCCGCCTCGGCCGCGGCCACGGTGATCACGAAGATCGCGAACACTTGGCCCCGGATCAGCTGACCATCGAGGTAGTTGGAGAAAGCCATCAGGTTGATGTTGACGGCGTTGAGCATCAGCTCGATGCTCATCAGCACCCGCACGGCGTTGCGGCTGTTGATCAGCCCCCACACCCCCACGCAGAACAGCAGGGCCGCGACGGCAAGAAAGCCCTCGAGGGGGATCGGGGAGGCGGCGTCGGAGATCATGGCTTGGTGAGCAGGGTGGGGGCGTTGGGGGACGTCTCGATCAGCAGGGGGGTGCGATCCTTCTCGATCAGACCCTGGTCGGCCGGCTCACCGGTGATCACGTCGGTGCTGAAGACGTCGCGGCGGGCCAGGACGATGGCCCCGATCATGGCCATCAGCAGCAGCACCGACGCCAGCTCGAAAGGCAGGAGGTAGTCGGTGAAGAGGTGCTCACCGATCCGGATGGTGGCCTCCTCACCGACCGGCGTGGGACCCGGCAGGGCCCAGGGGGTGGTGAACGCCACCCGCAGCAGCAGGGCGAAGAGGCCGGCGCAGACCGCGCCGGACAACAGACGGCGGACCAGCAGGCCGGGGATTGCGGCGAGGGTTTCCTTCTTGTTCACGAGCATGATCGCGAACAGGATCAGGACATTGACCGCCCCGACGTAGACCAGGATCTGGGCGGCGGCGACGAAGCTGGCGTTGAGCAGCAGGTAGAGGCCGGCCACCGAGAGGAAGACGCCACCGAGCAGGAAGGCGGAATAGACGATGTTGGGCAGCAGGACAACGCCCAGGGAACCGATCACCGTGGTGGCCGAGAGCACCAGGAAACAGATCTGCTGGGTGGTGGAGGCGATCGACATCAGGACTCTGCGGAGCTGTCGGTGGGGAGGGTTGCCAGCACCTGGGAGGGCAGCTGGCCGGCCCGGGGCTCGGTGGCGGGAACCCCATGGGGATCCATGGCGCCCTTGGGAAGGTAGGCCAGTTCCCGCAGGGCGAACACCGCCGGGTCGGAGGTGACGCTGGTGGGCAGGCGGCCGAGGGCGACGTTGTCGTAGTTGAGGCTGTGGCGATCGAAGGCCGCCAGCTCGTACTCCTCGGTCATGGAGAGGCAGTTGGTGGGGCAGTACTCCACGCAGTTGCCGCAGAAGATGCACACCCCGAAATCGATCGAGTAGTTGCGCAGCTCCTTCTTCTTGGTGGCCTTGTTCATCACCCAGTCCACCACGGGAAGGTTGATGGGGCAGACCCGCACGCACACCTCACAGGAGATGCACTTGTCGAGTTCGTAGTGGATCCGGCCCCGGTACCGCTCGGAGGGGATCAGCTTCTCGTAGGGGTACTGGACCGTGATCGGCCGCCGTCGCAGGTGATCGAAGGTGACCGCCAGCCCCTGGGTCATCGTCTGGGCCGCGCTCACCGCCTCCCGGGTGTAGTCACCGACTTGCTTGAGAAACCCGAACATGGCTGGGGCGAGGGGGTTACGGGATGGGGACCATGATGGCCCCGTGGGGGCCGCTGTGTTGGTATCCGGGGAACGGGATCAGCCGCCGAAGGCCACCGGGAAGGCCAGCTTGAGGCCGGCGGTGACCAGGAGGTTGACCAGGGCGATGGGCAGCAGGAACTTCCAGCCCAGGTCGAGCAGCTGGTCGATCCGCACCCGCGGGGTGGTCCAGCGCAGCAGGATCGCGAAGAACACCAGCAGATAGGCCTTGAGGATCGTGCTGACGATGCCGATCGAGCCGGTGATCACCTGGACCAGGGGGGCGTCGGGGGAGACGCCGAGCCAGCCGGTGATCCACTCGACCGGGACAGGGAAGCTCCAGCCGCCGAGGTAGAGCACCGACACCAGCAGGGCCGAGAGCACCAGGTTGATGTAGCTGCCCAAGTAGAAGAGGGCGAACTTCATGCCGGAGTACTCGGTCTGGTAGCCGGCCACCAGCTCCTCCTCCGCCTCCGGCAGGTCGAAGGGAAGGCGCTCGCACTCCGCCAGGGCGCAGATCCAGAAGATCACGAAACCGACGGGCTGACGCCAGATGTTCCAGCTGAAGATGCCGGCCCCGGTCTGCTGGGCAACGATGTCGACGGTGCTGAGGGAGTTGCTCATCATCACCACCGCCAGCACCGCGAGGGCCAGGGGGATCTCGTAGCTGATCGACTGGGCGGCGGCCCGAAGGCCTCCGAGCAACGAGTACTTGTTGTTGCTGGAGTAGCCGCTCATCAGCAGGCCGATGGGCTGGATGCTGCTCAGGGCAATCCACAGGAAGATGCCCACCCCCACGTTGCTGATCAGCAGGTTCTGGCCGAAGGGCACCACCAGCCAGGACAGGATGACGGGCACCACGACCAGCACGGGGCCGAGGCTGAACAGCAGGGCATCGGCCCGGGCCGGGATGATGTCCTCCTTGAAGACCAGCTTGAGGCCGTCGGCCAGGGGCTGCAGCACCCCCAGGGCGCCGGCGTACTCAGGGCCGATGCGCTGCTGCACCGCCGCCGAGATCTTGCGCTCGAGCCAGACGCTCACCAGCACGCCGACGACGGCCCCCACCAGCACCAGGACCATGGGCAGGGGCAGCCACAGCAGACGGGCCGCTCCGGGCGTGAGGCCCATGCCTTCGGCGAGGTCGAGGAAGCTCGACTGGAGGTCGAGACCAGGGGGAGCGATGGCGGCACCCAGCAGGCCGGTAGAGAGCATCCCAGTGGACAGCATCAGAGAACTCCGTTGCGAGGGAACCTAGGGGGAAACGGGTCAGGAAGTGACTCAGCCAGGAACCGGACGGCTTTCCAGGGGGAGCCAGCCCCGCTCGGCGGGGCCGGTGTAGATCTGCGAGGGACGGTAGATGCGGTTGGCACCCAGTTGTTCCTTCCAGTGGGCCAGCCATCCTGCCGTACGGGCGATGGCGAAGATGGGGGTGAACAGGTCGCGGGGAATACCGAGCTTCCGGTAGACGAGACCGGAGTAAAAGTCGACATTGGGGTAGATGCCCTTCGGCCCCAGCCGCCGGCCGGCCACCTCCTCCAGCTTCAGGGCCACGTCGTACATGGCGTCGTGGCCGAAGCGCTGGAAGAGCTCCTCCGCCAGACCCTGCAGGATCACGGCCCGGGGATCCTTGACCCGGTACTCCCGGTGGCCGAAGCCCATGATCTTCTGCTTCTGGGCGATGGCCCTCTCGAGCCAGGGTTCCACCTGGTCGATGCTGCCGATCTGGTCGAGCATGTCGAGCACATCCTCGTTGGCGCCGCCGTGCAGGGGGCCGGCCAGGGTGCCCACCGCCGAGGCCACCACCGCGTAGGGGTCGGTGAGGGTGCTGGCCGTGACCCGGGCGCTGAAGGTGCTGGCGTTGAGGCTGTGCTCGGCGTGCAGGATCAGGCAGGCATCGAAGATCCGTGCCGCCAGGGGGTCGGGCTCCCGCTCGGTGAGCATGTAGAGGAAGTTGGCCGAGTAGGCCAGGTCGTCCCGGGGCTGGATCGGGTCCTGGCCCTTCCGGATCAGCTGGAACGCCGCCACCATCGTGGGGATCTTGGCGATCAGCCGCACCACCGCGTCGACGATGTACTGCGGGTCGTAGAGGGCGCGGCGGGAATAGAAGAGGCCCAGGGAGGCCGCGCTGGCCTGCAGGGCATCCATCGGATGGCCCGTGGCCGGGAAGCACTTCATCATGTCCCGGATGCGGAAGCTGAGCCGCCGGTGCATCTGCACCTCCTGCTCGAACTCCCGCAACTGGAAGATGGTGGGCAGCTCACCCCAGATCAGCAGGTAGGCGGTTTCCAGAAAGCTGCTGTGGCTCGCCAGCTGCTCGATCGGGTAGCCCCGGTAGGTGAGCAGGCCCCGCTGGCCCTCGATGTCGCACACCGCCGACTGGGTGGCCGGTACCCCTTCCAGACCGGGGCGGAACGTGGGCGGGGCTGACGCCGCCGGCGGGGCCGGCGCCGGGGGCGATGGAGAGGGAGGGGGGCCCTGAGGGTCGTTGGCCTCTGGGGTGCTCACCGCCGCCATGCCGAATCCTGTGGATGGGACGAACTTAGGCGCAGGGACGGGCTTCTGCCGTAGCGCCGGCTGCCGGCTCAGGGGCGGGGCAGCCAGAGCTTCGGCCGCACCAGCCATTCCAGACGGGCGCTGCCGGCCAGCGCCGCCCCGGCCGGCTCCACGGGCAGGCGCAGCAGGGCCAGGCCCGCCTTGCGCAGGGTGATGGCGCCGGGCGGCGCCCCCAGCAGGCGGGCCGCCAGCAGCCCCAGGTCCGGTTCATGGCCCACCAGCAACAGCCGGAAGGGCGCCGCCGCCTCCCCTTCCGCCCGGGTCCGCCAGGCCGGCAGCAGGGGCAGGGGGTCACCCCCCGGCTCCAGGGCCTGGGCCAGTTCCAGGGCCCCGGCCAGTCCGGCCTGGCAGGCGATCTCTCCGGTCTGCCGGGCCCGGGCCAGGGGGCTGGAAAGCAGACGATCCGCCCGCAGCCCCAGACCGGCGGCCCGCTCCAGCACGGCCCGGGTGCGGGCCCGGCCGGCGGCGGTGAGTTCCCGCTCGGCATCGACGCGGTCGGGGCTGCGCTCCTCGGCGATGCCGTGGCGCAGCAGCAGCAGGTCCCAGCTCAGGGGCGCCATGGTCAGGCGTCCCCGAAGTCGAGGCGGGCGTCCACCGCCAGCACCCCGGACTCCCCGGTCAGGGCCAGGGTCAGCCCGTCCACCGGGTCACTGAGGGGACCGCCGGCCAGGGCGGTGAGGCGCTGCCACGGCTGCCAGGAGGCCAGCAGGGCGCGGGCCCGCGGACCATCGAGGGCCCACTGCAGGGCCGCCTCCGGGGCCGCGAGGGCCTCCAGCGGGTCCTGGGGGTGGGCAGCGCCCTTGGAACGTGGGGCGTCGAGGCTCTCCAGCTGCCCCAGGGACTCCCCCCACCAGGCCTGGTCGCCCCGCTGCCAGCGCCAGCCCAGCAGGGGAGCCTGCAGCTGCTCGGCCCTGCCGTCGCGGCGGCCGGTGCCGGCCCGCAGCCGCGTCCAGACCTGCAACGAGCGGCCTTCCACCTCCAGGGGAGCGGCGATCAGGCCATCGGCCGCCAGGGAGGCTTCGACGGCCGCCGCCTCCGGGCGATCGGCCGCCGTGCCCAGCAGCCAGCGCTCGCCGCTGGCGGCGGCCACCAGGGGACCTGCGTCGGCCCCCACCACCAGGGCAGGCAGGGGCCCCGCCGCCCCGGCCCCTCCCGCCATGCGGCTGAGCAGCGGCTGCAGCAGGGGAATCGCGTCGATGGCGGCGGGGTCCTGCACCACGGCGAGACTGGCGGCGGGGCGGTGCAGGGCGGCCCGCAGGGCCCGGCCCAGGTCGCTGTCGGCACCGACCTCCGGCAGGGTCGTCTGCGGCGGCAGCTCCAGCAGGCCCGACAGCCGCAGGCTGCGGCCATCGGGCCGCAGGGCCAGCAGCAGGCCGCCGGGCCGCTGGTCGGCCGGGGCCGGCAGCGGCAGCCCCAGCCAGCGCTCCAGGGCATCAGGGGCCGCCTGCACCAGGGCGGCCCCGGTGCCCAGCCGCCGCAGTCCCTCCTGGAAGCCGGGCTGGCCGGCCTGGTTGAGCTCGTCGATCTGGGACACGTCGAGGGCCTGCTCCAGCACCCCCCGTCCCGAGGCGATCAGGACGAGGTCGTCATCCACCAGGGCCGTGGCCAGGGGCATCGGCGTCCGGCCAACCAGGGCCCCCCGGCCGCTGATCAGACCGAGGCCCCGATAGGTGCTGATCTGGAGGTCGGTGCCCGCCAGGCTGCGGGTCTGCCAGAAACGCTGCAGGAAGCGGCGGGCGCCGCCGTCGTCCCGGCTGCCCAGCACCAGCAGCCAGCCCCCCCGCCGGGTGGCTCCCGCCGCGCCGCCGGCGTCCGCCTCGAACAGGGCCAGGCCCACCGGTGACGCCAGCCAGGAGCTCAGCTCCGTGCCGTAGTCGAGACCGGCCGCGGCGAAGGCCCCGTCGCGCAGCCGGCCGACCGCCTCCGCCGCCCGGCGTCGCTGGCGGGGCGGCGCGACGGCACGGGCGTAGTCGAGGGGCTGCTCACCGTCGGTGAACAGGTGGAGGCTGAAGGGGGCATCCCGGGGCACGAACCGGGCCGCCCGGGGCACCACCAGCGGCAGCCGCTGGAGACGCAGGGCACTGCGCTGCCACACCAGCCACCAGCCACCGAGCCCCAGACCGAACACCACCAGCACCAGGGCCAGCAGCACCGCCAGGAATGGGCGGGCCTTCATCGGTTCTCAGCAGGATGGGACCATCCTGACGCCACCCCCCCTCCGACGCCCGCCATGGACGAGCCGACCCCCCCGGGCACCCCCCGCACCCTCTCCGCCGTGGAGCTGCAACGACGCCCGGCGGAGGGGGAACCGCTCCGGATCGTGGACGTGCGCGAGGACGGCGAACTGGCCCTGGCCCGGCTGCCCCTCCCGGTGCTGCATCTGCCCCTGAGCCGTCATCGCGAGTGGCTGCCGGAGCTGGAGACCCACCTCGACCGCGGGCAGCCGGTGGTGGTGCTCTGCCATGCCGGCATCCGCAGCTGGGACTTCGCCTGCTGGCTGATCCAGGAGAAGGGCTACGGCGACGTCTGGAATCTGAAGGGGGGCATCGACGCCTGGAGCCGGGAGGTGGATCCCCAGGTTCCCCGTTACTGAGCCCCCGCCCCGGGCCGGTGGCGGGTCCGTCGCACCTAAGATCAATTTTCTGTTTATGTTTCCAACTTTTCCCCCATTCCTTGGACACGCTGCCGCGCCGACAACAGGAGGTCCTTCGGGCCACGGTTCGGCACTACGTGGACACCGTCGAACCCGTGGGGAGCCACACGCTGGTGCGCCGTTTCGGCCTGCCCGCCAGCCCGGCCACGGTGCGCACGGCCATGGGGGCCCTGGAGCAGCGCGGCCTGCTGACCCAGCCCCACACCTCCGCCGGCCGGATCCCCAGCCAGCGCGGCTACCGCCTCTACGTCGACCAGCTGCTGCCGGCCCCGGGGGCCGCCGCCCTGCAGCTGGAGCGCGAGCTGGCGGGGATCAGCCTGCAGTGGGCGGCCCTCGATGACCTGCTGCTGCACCTGGCCCGCCGCCTGGCCGATCTCACCGGCCTGCTCAGCCTGATCACCCGCCCCCAGCGGCCCAGTCCCCTGCTGCAGGCGGTGCGGCTCGTGCCCAGCGGCGACCGTCTGCTGGTGTTTCTCGTCCAGGGGCCCGACTTCAGCACCAGCCTCAACCTGCGCCTCGGCGCCGGCCTGGAGGAGGAGCTGCCGATCCTGGAGCGCTGGAGCAACGAGCAGCTCCGCTCCGGTGGCGACGGCCGCATCCCCTGGGAACGGCTGCCGGCGGAGCTGCGCCGCAGCGGCGGCCTGCTGCGCCAGGCCCTCGACAGCCACGGCCGCATCCGCAGCGAGGAGCTCGATGCCGTGGTGGCGGCCGGCCTGGGGGGACTGCTGGCCCAGCCCGAATTCCGCCACAGCTCCAGCCTGCTGCCCGTGGTGCAGCTGGTGGAGCACGGCCCCCGCGCCCTGCTCGGCATCACCGGCCACCAGGACCCGGCGGTGAACGAAGCGATCTGGATCGGCACGGAACATCCCCATGCGGCCCTCGGCCAGTGCGCGGTGGTGCAGGCCACCTACCGCACGGGGCACGGCGGCCGGGGCCAGGTGGGCCTGGTGGGCCCGATGCGGATGGCCTACGCCACCGCCCGCGCCGCAGTCCAGTCGGTGGCCTCGATCCTGGAGAGGCTGCTCAGCTGATGACCTACTGCCTCGGCTTCCTTCTCCACAGCGGCCTGGTGTTCGCCTCCGACTCCCGCACCAACGCGGGCGTCGACTACATCTCCAGCTACAGCAAGATGCACGTGCTGGCGCCGGCCCCCGACCGGCTGTTCGTGCTGATGGCGGCGGGCAATCTGGGCACCACCCAGGCGGTGCTCAACCGCATCCGCCGTGACATCGAGAACCATGGCGCCGGCCCCAGCCCCCAGTGGACGCGCCAGGACGATCCGCCGGCGGGCCCGAGCATGCTCACCGCCCGCTATCTGTTCGAGGTGGCCGACTACATCGGCCGTCTCAACGTGATGGTCCAGAAGGAGTTCAATCCCAACCTGCGCCAGGCGGGCGCCAGCGGCGAGGCCAGCTTCATCCTCGGCGGCCAGATCGCCGGCCAGCCCCATGGGCTCTACATGATCTACCCGCAGGGGAACGCGATCATGGCCACCGATGACACGCCCTTCCTGCAGATCGGCGAGACCAAGTACGGCAAGCCTCCCCTGGATTACATCGGCCGCCCCGACCTCTCCCTGGAGGATGCGGCGCGGCTCTGCCTGGTGTCGGAGATCGTCACCCGGCGCTCCAATCTGACCGTGGGGCCACCGTTCGAGATCGCCCTGGTCCCCCGCGACGGCTTCAAGGTGACCCGGCACCTGAAACTCGAGAAGGAAGCTCCGGAGATCCAGCACACCATGGACGTGTGGGCCCGTCACATGCAGGAGGGGCTCAACAAGCTGCCCCGCTTCCCCTGGGAACACGACCCCCTCTGAACCCCGGGCCTGGGAACCGTGGCTGGAGACCTATCCAGCCAACCCATCGCCCAGTTTCTCGGCCACCGTGTTGACATCTTTGTCGCCGCGGCCGGAGAGGTTGAGCACCACTTCGGTGCCGGGGGCCAGGGTGGGGCAGAGGGACTCCAGCCAGGCGAAGGCGTGGGCGGTCTCCAGAGCGGGGATGATGCCCTCCAGCTGGCTCACCCGCTGCAGGGCCTCCAGAGCCTCGGCATCGGTGACGGCGGCGTACTCGGCCCGGCCGATCTGGCGGAGGTAGCTGTGCTCCGGGCCCACGCCGGGGTAGTCGAGGCCGGCGCTGATCGAGTGGGCCTCCTGCACCTGGCCCTCGTCGTCCTGCAGCAGCAGGCTCATGGCGCCGTGCAGCACGCCCACCCGTCCCTCGGTGATGGTGGCGGCATGGCGGCCGGTGGCCACACCCTCCCCGGCCGCCTCCACCCCGATCAGGCGCACGGAGGTGTCCTGCACGAACGGATGGAACAGGCCCATGGCGTTGGAGCCGCCGCCCACGCAGGCGATCAGCACATCCGGCAGCCGGCCGAAGGCCTCCAGGCATTGGGTCCGGGCCTCCTGGCCGATCACGGCGTGGAAATCCCGCACCAGCATCGGGTAGGGGTGCGGGCCGGCCACGGAGCCGAGGATGTAGTGGGTGCTCTCGACGTTGGTGACCCAGTCGCGGATGGCTTCGCTGGTGGCGTCCTTGAGGGTGGCGGTGCCGGCGGTGACGGGCTGGACCGTGGCCCCCAGCAGCCGCATCCGGAACACGTTCAGGGCCTGGCGACACATGTCCTCGGCGCCCATGTAGATGACGCACTCCAGCCCGAAGCGGGCGCAGACCGTGGCGGTGGCCACCCCGTGCTGGCCGGCGCCGGTTTCGGCGATGATCCGCTTCTTGCCCATCCGCAGCGCCAGCAGGGCCTGGCCCAGGGCGTTGTTGATCTTGTGGGCTCCGGTGTGGTTGAGGTCCTCGCGCTTCAGCCACAGGCGCGGGCCGCCCTCCGGGCGGGCGTAGTGGGCCGTGAGCCGCTCGGCCTCATAGAGGGGCGTGGGCCGGCCCACGTAGGTGCGCAGCAGGTGGTCCAGCCGGGTGGTGAAGGCGGGATCGGCCCAGGCCTCGGCGGCGGCCGCCTCCAGCTCCGCCAGGGCGGGCATCAGCGTTTCCGGGACGTACTGCCCGCCGAAGGGGCCGAAACGGCCCAGGCCATCCGGGCGGACCGACGGCTGCAGCTCGGCAGGATCGGCACGGCGGGTTGGGGCGGTGCTGGTCACCGGCGCTGCGCGAGAGGAGATAATTCACCTTAGGGAGCCGCCACCCGGGGCGGCAGCGGCTGAGGGGCCTTCCGGGCGCCACCGGAGAACCATCCACCGGAAAGGCTGCCGACCGCGTCGCCCACCACCACCAGAGATGCTTCCCGCCGACTATTTCACCTCCCTGCCTCTGGCGGAACGCCTGTATCGACAGCAGCCGGACCTGGCCGGCCGGATCTATTCGGGCCCCGTGCTCGAGTTCCTGCGCGATGGTGTGGTGATCTTTCCACAGGTGCTGGACCCGGAGCTCCTCGATCGGATGGACCGCGACCTCGAGGCCCTGCCGGCCCTGGCCCGCACCTCCCTGCTGCACGGCATGATCGGCATCGACGGCAAGGCGGAGCATTACGACGCCCGGGTGCTGCGCAATCTGTCGTTGCTCGGCATCACCGATCTGCGCGAGGCCGGCCCGGGGCTCAAGCTCAACGACCTGCACGGCTACTTCGAGGCGGCCCGTTCGCTGGCCTTCGCCGATCCCATCATCCACTTCCTCGATGAGCTGTTCGGCTCGCCGCCGGGGCTGATCCAGACGCTCACCTTCTGGAAGAGCAGTGAGCAGTCCCTGCACCAGGACTTCTCCTACGTGCACCACCACAGCCGCCTGGGCCACCTGGCCGCCGCCTGGATCCCCCTGGAGGACATCAGCGACCAGGCCGGACCGCTCGTTTACTACAAGGGCTCGCATCAGCTGGCGAGCGATCAGTTCTACGACTGGGGCGTGGGTGGGATCCTGGCCAGCCGCGACAGCGACCCTTTGACGGTGGCGGGTTACGGCCCGTACCTGGAGGCTCTGATCGAGGCCCAGGGCTGGAGCCCGACCATCTACCTGCCCCGGCGCGGCGATGTGCTGATCTGGCACGGGGCCCTGATCCACGGCGGCACCCCGATGGGCGACCCCGCACTCACCCGCCGCTCCTACGTCTGCCACTACACGGCCGCCGCCGGCCACAAGGCCCTGGCCCGGCACCGCGTCGGTGACGGCTACGACTTCACCGAACCTCCCTCCCTGCCCGAGACGATGCGACCCAGGTCCCTGCCCTCCCGGCTGGTGGCCGCCGCCGGCCGCCGCCTCAAGGGACTGATGGCAGCAGGGGCCACCCATGGCTAAGGGGGGCTGGCGGGAGTTCAGCGGGCCGGAGAGCCTGCAGCGGCCCGAGGCGGCCTCGGCCACGACGCCCAGGGGGCTCCAGAAGGTGCGGGTGCAGCGGACCCGGGCGGGCAAGGGAGGAAAGCTGGTCACCACCATCACCGGCCTGGAGGCCCCCGAAGCCGAGGCGCGCCAACTGCTCAAGCGGCTCAAGGCTGGCACGGGCACCGGCGGCACCTTCAAGGACGGGGTGATCGAACTGCAGGGGGATCACGTGGCGGCGGCGATGGCCGCCCTGGAGAAGGACGGCTACCGGCCGAAACAGGCGGGGGGGTAGGAGAGAATGCGGCCCGAAGCCCCCGCCCCGTTTCCGTGTCCGAGATGACCTCGCCGGCCAAGGCCACCAACATCGTCTGGCACCACTCCACCGTGACCCGCGCCGCCCGGGCCCACCAGCGGGGCCACCGCAGCGCCATCCTCTGGTTCACGGGGCTCTCCGGGGCGGGGAAGAGCACCCTGGCCAACGCGGTGAATTCGGCCCTGTTCGAGCAGGGGCTGGCCTGCTACGTGCTCGATGGCGACAACGTGCGCCACGGGCTCTGCAGCGATCTGGGTTTCTCCGACGCCGACCGGGAGGAGAACATCCGCCGGATCGGTGAGGTGGCCAAGCTGTTCCTCGATGCCGGGGTGGTGGTGCTGACCGCCTTCGTCTCCCCCTTCCGGGCCGACCGCCAGCGGGCCAGGGAGCTGGTGGAGGCGGGCGATTTCCTCGAGATCCACTGCGCCGCCGACCTGGCGGTCTGCGAACAGCGGGACACCAAAGGGCTCTACGCCAGGGCCCGGGCCGGGGAGATCAAGGAGTTCACCGGCATCTCCAGCCCCTATGAGGCCCCCGAGGCCCCCGAGCTGCGGGTGGCCACCGGGGAGCAGAGCCTCGACGATTCGGTGGCCCAGGTGATGGCCGAGCTGGAGCGGCGCGGCATCATTCCGGCTCCGACCGATCCCTGAACGGTTCGGCGCGCAGGCGCTGGGCCCAGGCATCGAGGAAGGTCTTGGCGCAGCTGGCCACCGGCACCGCCAGCAGCAGGCCCAGCAGTTCCCCCAGGCCCATCAGCGCCCCCAGCCGGGCGCCGATCGGCAGGCTGATCAGCAGCCAGGCCGGCTGCAGCCCCACGATCGAGCCCATCAGCCGCGGCTGGATCACCTGGTCGACCACCTGGCCGACCGAGATCGCCACCGCCAGCACCTCCAGGCCGGTGCGTGGATCCTCCAGGGCCAGCAGCACGCTCACCCCCACGATGGTGAGGGCGCTGGCATAGGGGATCAGGGTGGTGAAACCGATCGCCACCGCGAACAGCACGCCGTAGGGAATCCCCAGCAGGGTGAACACCAGGCTCTGGGCGCCGCTGAGGATCAGGGCCAGCACCACCTGGCCGGCGAAGTAGCCCCGGAAGGTGCGGTCCAGGGTGCTGAGCACCAGGCCCCGGGTGCCGGCGGGAAGCCATTCCGCCAATCCCCTGGCGATGCCCTCGCCCCCCAGCAGCAGGAACACCGCCAGCACCAGCACGATCACTGTGTTGACGGTGATGCTGACGGTGGCCCCCAGGATCCCCAGCACCTGCTGGCTGAGCTGGGAGGCGATCTTGCTGGTGCGGGTGATCAGATCGCTGCTCAGCCCACCGAAATCGGTGGGCAGCCCCCGCTCGGTGGCCCAGCTCTGCAGCCGGCCCAGCAGGGTTTCCCCCTCCGCCAGCCAGCCCGGAAGGGCGAGCACCAGGTCGCCGAGCTGCTCCACCAGGCGCGGCACCAGCACCAGGGCCGCCAGCACCACCGCCGAGAGGCTCAGCCCCAGCACCAGCAACAAGGCCAGGCCCCGCGGCAGCCCCCGCTGGATCAGCCAGCGGCTGGGGATGTCGAGCAGGAAGGCCAGCAGGGCGGCCGTCAGGAACAGGGCCGGGAACGGCGCCAGGGGCACCAGCAGCTGGCGCAGCACCCAGAGGTTGAGCACCAGCAGGGGCAGGGCCAGGGAGAACCGCAGCCAGGGGGGCAGGACCAGCCGCTCGAGCATCAGCGGGAGCGGGGCGGGGCCCCGGAGGATCGACGATCGCCGACCAGCTTGGCCTGCCGGGCCGGCACCAGCCAGGGGGAAGGCGCCCGGGTCCTCATCCCTGGCCCATCGCCGCCAGGTAAGCGGCACTGCCGAGGACCTGCAGGCGCGCATCCTTGGCCACCACCTGGTCGTGCAGCCCCCGGCGGTAGGCCTCCATGGCCTCGGCGAGCACCGGATCGGCGATCGCCAGCATGGCGGCCGCCAGCAGGCCGGCGTTGAGGCCGCCGCCGATCGCCACCGTGGCCACGGGAATCCCCGCCGGCATCTGCACGATCGAATGGAGGGAATCCACCCCGGAGAGGGCCTGGCTGCGCACGGGCACGCCGATCACCGGCAGCATCGAGAAGGCCGCCACCATGCCGGGCAGGTGGGCGGCGCCGCCCGCCCCGGCGATGATCACCCGCAGGCCCCGGGACGCGGCCGCCTCGGCGAAGGCCGCCATCTCCCGCGGCGTGCGGTGGGCCGAGAGCACCCGCACCTCGCTGGCCACCCCCAGCTGCTCCAGGATCCGCACGGCCGGCTCCAGCGTCGGCAGGTCGGAATCGCTGCCCATCACGATCGCCACCCGGGGCGGCGGCGTGGAAGCGGACGGGGCGGCTTCGGGATCCATGGGGCGGGGGCGGCGAGGATGGCATTGTCCCGTCCCGCCGCTGCCCGGATGCGCTGGCTGACCAACCTGCGACTGGCGGGCGATGACCCGGCCCTGGCCGAGGCGGGCTGGCACTGGCGGGTCGGTGTCGACGGCGAGGGGCGGATCGCCCGGGTGCGGCCGACGCCGCCGGGCAGCCGGGCCGGAGGCGAGGACTGGGGCGGCGACTGGCTGTCCCCGGGGGGTGTGGACCTGCAGATCAACGGCGGCCTGGGGCTGGCCTTTCCCGAACTGACCTCGGGCGATCTGCCCCGTCTGGAGGCGCTTCTGGAGCTGCTGTGGAGCGACGGGGTGGACGCCATCTGCCCCACCCTGGTGACCTGCGGCCCGGAGGCCCTGCGCCGGGCCCTTACGGTGCTGGCCGAGGCCCGCCGCCGGCACCGGCCTGGCCGCTGCCGTCTGCTGGGCGCCCACCTGGAGGGGCCGTTCCTGGCGCCGGAGCGCCGCGGGGCCCACCCGGCCCAGCACCTGCTGGCCCCCAGCCGGGTCGCCCTGGAGCGGCTGATCGCCGGCTTCGCCGGCGGCCCGGAGGCCGATGTCGCCCTGGTGACCCTCGCCCCGGAGCTGGAGGGTGCCGTCGAAGTGATCACGGCTCTGCGGGCCGCCGGCGTGGTGGTGAGCCTGGGCCACAGCGGCGCCAATGCGGCCCAGGCCCGCCGGGCCTTCGCCGAGGGGGTGGGGATGCTCACTCACAGCTTCAATGCCATGGCCGGGCTGCACCACCGCGCCCCTGGACCGGTCGGGGAGGCCCTGCTGCAGGGGGAGGTGGCCCTCGGGCTGATCGCCGACGGCGTGCACGTGGACCCCACCATGGCGGTGCTGCTGCAGCGGCTGGCGCCCCGGCAGGTGGTGATCGTCAGTGATGCCCTCGCCCCCTACGGCCTGGCCGAGGGCCGCCATCGCTGGGACGAGCGCGTCCTGCTGGTGGAGGACGGCAGCTGCCGGCTGGAGGACGGCACCCTGGCGGGGGTGACCCTGCCGCTGCTGGAGGGGGTGCGTCGGCTGGCCGGCTGGAGCGGCCTGGTGCCGGCGTCGATCGCCGCGGCCACTCTGGCCCCGCGGCGCCTGCTCGGGGAGCGGCAGCCGCTGGAGCAGCTGCTGCTGGGGCGCTCCCTGGCGGACAGCCTGCGCTGGAGCACGGCGGCCGACGGACGCCTGGACTGGAGGCGCCCCGAGGCGGCGGCCGGCGCCGCGGGGACGGAGACACCGGCCTCCGATCCCTAGGATCCGGCCCACCCGAACGGCCCTGCGCCCCATGCCCCCGCAACCCCAACCCCCCGCGCCCAACGGGAAGCAGGAGGAGACGCAGGCCGAGAAGGCCGAGGTGCAGGCCTATTTCGAGAGCACCGGCTTCGAGCGCTGGAACCGCATCTACAGCGACAGCGAGGAGGTGAACCGGGTCCAGCGCAACATCCGCCTCGGTCACCAGAAGACCGTGGACGCGGTGCTGGCCTGGCTGCAGCAGCAGGGCGACCTGGCGAACCGGAGCTTCTGCGACGCCGGCTGCGGCGTCGGCAGCCTCAGCCTGCCCCTGGCGGCCCTCGGGGCCGGCTCGATCGCCGCCAGCGATCTCTCCGCCGCCATGGTGGCCGAGGCCAGCCGCAGGGCCGGCGAGGCCGGTCTGGCCTCGGAGCGGCTGAGCTTCAGCGTCTCCGACCTGGAAAGCCTCCAGGGCCGCTACGACACGGTGATCTGCCTGGACGTCTTCATCCACTACCCCCAGGCGGCCGCCGAAGCGATGGTGCGGCACCTGGCGGCCATGGCCGAGCGGCAGCTGATCGTCAGCTTCGCCCCCTACACGCCGCTGCTGGCGGTGCTCAAGCAGATCGGCCAGCTGTTCCCCGGACCGAGCAAGACCACCCGCGCCTACACCCTGCGGGAGGACGGCATCGTGGCGGCCGCCGCCGCCGCGGGCTTCCGCCCCGTGCACCGCAGCCTCAACCAGGCACCGTTCTACTTCTCCCGCCTGATCGCCTTCGAGCGCGACCCGGCCTGATCAGCCCCCCTGCGATCGCCCGGGTGACGCTGGAGGTCCTGGCGCTGGGGCGGTGCTGATGGCCGTTCCCATGGCGATCGGCCAGGCAGGTCGCCCCTGGCCATTGCCGATTCTGTACAGCCTGTACAGGGTCTGAAGGGAACCAGCGAACCGCCATGCAGGCGCGAACGGCCATGCAGGCGCCACCCAGGTCCGAGGGCCAGCGTTCCAGCCGCCCAGCACGGCGCCGATCAGCCCTTCGGCCCGGCGCTGCACCGGTCGGTGTGATCCTGGGCGGCCGGACACTCCGCCGTCGTGCCCAGGCCTTCCGCCGCTGGGGCTTCCAGCTCCAGAACCGATCCCTCGGGGTGGTGCAGCCGCAGCCAGCGGGCCTGGAGCCGGTAGCCGCCCTCGCCCGGCAGCCCCCCAGGGCGGGCCCGCCCGCCTGCCAGATAGAGAGGGTCCCCCCACAGCGGCGCCCCGATGGCGGCGCAGTGGATACGGATCTGATGGGGCCGGCCGCTGACGATCGCCACCTCGACCAGATCGGCCTCGCCGCCTTTCGCCAGCAGGGTGAGCTGGCTGCGGGCCGCCAGGGCGGCCGGGTCGCCGGCCTCGGCCGCGCACCAGATCGCCCCGAGCGGCGGGTGGGGGCGCCGGCCGATCGCCGTGGTGATCACCAGGCTGTCGCCGGTCGCCAGCGCCAGCCGGCCCGGCACCAGCAGGGCCCGGTAGAGCTTGCGGCAGGGAGCTACCCCGCCACCGACGCCGCCACCCACACCCCCACTGGCGCCGCTGGTCAGCGACCCCGTGCTCTCCCGCAGCTGGGCGCTCAGCCAGGCGCGGGTGGCCGGCCAGCGGGCGCACACCAGCAGGCCGGAGGTGAAGCGCCCCAGACGGTGCACCGGCCGAGGCACGCCGGCGGGGTCGTCGCCATGGCGGCGCTCCAGCAGCCGCAGCACCGTGTGCTCCAGGAAGCCGCCCGCCGGCAGCACGGGCAGGCCGCTGGGCTTGTCGATCACCAGCAGATCGCCGTCGTCGTGGATCACGCCCCAGTGGGCCGGGACGGCCGGCTCCGGCCAGGGGGGACGCTGCCAGACGAGTCGATCGCCGCCAACCAGAACCGCGTCGGCCCGCAGCGGCACCCCGTTGCGGCTGATCTCGCCGGCCGCCAGACGCCGTTCCCAGGCCGCCGCGCTGGAGTGGCCGTAGCGCCCGGCATAGAAGGCCACCACCCCCAGGCCGGCCCAGGCGGCGGGGATGCGGTCGCGGTAGGCCCAGCCGCCGTTGGGGCGGGAGGGAAGCCAGCCCGGCGGCAGGCTCAGGGGTGGGGACGGGGAGGCGTCAATCCACCAGCCCGTGTTCGAGGGCGAAGCGCACCAGCTCGGTGCGGCTGGCGGTGCCGGTCTTGATGAACAGCCGGCTGACGTACTTCTCGACGTTGCGGATCGAGGTCTCCAGCCGGCGGGCGATCTCCTTGTTCATCATCCCCTCGGCCACCAGCTGCAGCACGCTCGCCTCGCGGGGGGTGAAGTCGAGCTTGACATCGCTGACGGGCTTGCGGGTGCTGCCGCCGCTGCCGGTCCCGGAGCCACCACCGCCGCCCAGCATCGAGCGGATCTCGGTGATCTGGCGGGCCATGGCGCCGATGTCGGCATCGGCGAAGCGGGCCGCCTCGGCCAGCAGCCGCTCCTGGCGCCGCACCACGTTGCGCACCCGGGCCACCAGTTCGTCCGGATCGAACGGCTTGGGGATGTAGTCGTCGGCGCCGGCCTGGAAGCCGGCGATGCGATCGGCCGTCATGCCCTTGGCGGTGAGGAAGATCACCGGCGTGCCGCCGAGCCGCTCGTCGGCCCGCAGACGCTTCAGAAGGCCGTAGCCGTCGCAGCGGGGCATCATCACGTCGGTGATGACGACGTCGGGCATCTGGGCCTGGGCCGCCGTCCAGCCCTCCTCGCCGTCATTGGCGGTGGTGACGGCGAACCCCTCGTCCTCCAGGTAGGCCTTGACCGCCGTGCGCAGCCCGGGTTCGTCATCGACCAGCAGCAGCCGCACCGGGGTGGTGACGGCGGCTTCGTCCCCCTCCGGCGGCCCGGACGGCTCGGGGGTGGGGCCGGCGGCGGTGGAGGTTTCCTGGCTCATGGGGGAAATCTATCGACCAGGACCAAGCACCACCTGCTCCCGCTCGGGCAGGAGGCCGCTGTAACCCAGCTGGCGGGCCACCGGACCGAGGCTGGCGGGATCCCTGCCGGCCTGCTCCGGGAAGCAGACCGCCCACCACATCAGGTGATCGAGGCGGTTGGCCGGGGTGATCACCCCACCGGGATTGAGCTCGCGGATGACCAGCCTCCGGGAGCTGCCCGTGATCCGCAGGGGGGCGGTGACGCTGCAGCCGATCTTGTCGGTGGCGACGGTGACCCGGTCGTCGAGCTCCTCCCACACCTGCACGCGCCACATCCCTGGCTGGGCGGGCTCGGCCACCAGGCCGTAGATGCCCACCACTTCCCGGCCCCGGTGGGTGACCCGGTCCAGCAGCACCTTGAAGCCCTTGGGCCGGCTCTCCTCGTTGCTGCGGGACACGCCCTGGGCGGCCGCCGGGCGGGGCAGGGCCAGGGGCCAGGCCAGCGCCAGCGGCGACACCGCCAGCACGGCCGCGACAAGCGCGGCCCCCGGGCGGAGGGGACGGGCACCGCAGGGGCGGGGACGGATCAGCATGGCTCCATGCTGACGTACCTCGACCACCACGCGAGCACCCCGTGCGATCCGGCGGTGGTGGCGGCCATGGCGCCCTGGTGGACGGCGAACGCCGCCAATTCCTCCAGCCGGCTGCACCGGCCGTCCCTGGAGGCGGGCGCGGCGGTGGACATCGCCCGCCACCGGGTGGCCGGGGCCCTGGGCATGGCCGACGACGCGGTCATCTTCACCAGCGGCGCCACCGAAGCCAACAACCTGGCGTTGCGCGGGGTGGCCGAGGCGGCCCTGGAGGGGGGGGAACCCCGCCGCCGGCTGGTGACCCTGGCCACGGAACACCGGGCCGTGCTGGAGCCGCTGGCCTGGCTGGAGCGCCATGGGTTTCCGCTCACCGTGCTGCCGGTGGCGGCCGATGGCCTGGTGGACCCCGACCGGCTGGCGGCGGCCCTGGGGCCCGACACCCTGCTGCTCTCGGTGATGGCGGCGAACAACGAGATCGGTGTCCTGCAGCCCCTGGCCGCCATCGGCGCCCTCTGCCGCGAGCGGGGCGTCCTGTTCCACTGCGACGCCGCCCAGGCGGTGGGCCACATCCCCCTCGCCATGGCCGATCTCGGCATCGACCTGCTCAGCCTCAGCGGCCACAAGCTCTACGGACCCAAGGGGGTGGGCGCCCTGCTGCGGCGCCCGGGGGTGCCCCTGGCCCCCCAGCAGCTCGGCGGCGGCCAGGAGGGCGGGCTGCGGGGCGGCACCCTGCCGGTGCCCCTGATCGTGGGCCTTGGCGCGGCCGTGGCGGGGGCCCTGGCCGACCGCGAGGAACGGGCCGCACGGCTCGGGGCCCTGCGGGACCGGCTGTGGGAGGGGCTGGCGGCCCTGGGCGGGGTGCACCGCAACGGCCATCCGCGCCAGTGCCTGCCCCACAGCCTCAACATCAGCGTCGAGGGGGTGGACGGCACCCGCCTGCACCGCCAGCTGCGCCGGGTCCTGGCGGTGAGCAGCGGTTCGGCCTGCAGCCAGGGCAGCCCCTCCCACGTGCTGGCCGCCCTGGGCCTCGACCGCCACGCCGCCGGCGCCGCGATCCGCTTCGGCCTCGGCCGGGACACCACGGCGGCGGACATCGACGTCGCCGTGGCGGCGGTGGGCGAGGCGGTGGCGGAGCTGCGAGTGCCTGTCTAGCTTTCGGGTCTATGGCCTGGCATGGATGAGCACACCCGGCGGTCGGCAGGGGCCCCGGCTCAACTTCGGTGATGCGCTCCAGGAGGGCTGGCGGGCCTTCAGCCGCAGCCCGGGGCCCTTCGTGGGCTTTCCGCTGGTGGTGGTGGCCCTCCAGTTCCTGATCCAGCCCCTGCAGAGCCGCATCAGCAACGGCGGCGTGGCCTCCAGCGACCCCCTCGACTGGGTGCTGTACCTGATCGGGCTGACGGCGAACCTGCTGCTGAATCTCTGGTGCGCCATCGGGCTGGTGCGCGGCGCCGGCAGCGCCCTGCAGGGCGGCCATCCCTCCCTGGGGCAGCTGATGCGCTGGGACGGGGAGGTGTTCGGGCGGCTGCTGCGGGCCTGGCTGCTGCTGGCGGCGGTGGTGGCCGTGCCCCTGATCGGCCTGCTGCTGCTGGTGGGCGGCCCCCTGGCGCTGCTGGGGATCTACGCCGACCAGCTGGTGCCCTTCAGCCGCACCCTGGTGGAGGTGCTGGGACTGAGCCTGGCGGTGGTGTTCGCCCTGCTCCTGGGGGTGCTGCTGCTGGGGGTGATCTACCTGGCGATCAACCAGAGCTTCCTCACCCAGATCGTGCTGTTCGAGCGCGCCGGCTCCCGCACCGCTATCCAGCGCGGGCGTGCCCTGGTGGACCCCAGCTGGCTGATGGTGCTGCTGCTCACCATGATCGGAGGTCTGCTGGTGCTGCTGGGTCTGCTGGCCTGCCTGGTGGGGGCCTTCATGGCCTGGCCCCTGGTGGTCTGCATCGCCACGGCGGCCTACCGCCAGCTGGCGCTGGCCGGCGGCGACCCCGATCCCCTGCCGCCCCTCCCCGGCCGCTAAGCGAAGGGGCCCACCGTCAGCAGCACGAAGCCCAGCAGCCCCACCAGGGCCAGCAGCAGCTGGGCCAGCCGGCTGACGAGCATCCCGGCCACCACCGCCAGGCCCACCAGCAGGGAGCGCCGCAGCCGGCCCAGGCCGGGCGGGCCGAGGGACGGCGGGGCGGTGATCAGCTCCCCCAGGCTGGCGCCCAGCAGCGGCCCCACCAGGGCACCGAGCAGGGGCCCGCCCACCGGCAGGGCCGGCAGCAGCCCCAGCAGGCCCACCACCAGCCCCACGCCGGCACCGACGTAGCTCCAGCGGGTGGCCTGCAGCCGGGCCGGGCCGAGCAGCAGGCCCAGGGCCTCGGCCCCCCAGCCCAGGAGCAGCAGCACCACGGCCAGGGCCAGGGCCGGCCAGCCGGCGCTCCAGCCGACGGCCCAGCACCACAGCAACGCCCCTAGGGGCAGCAGGGTCAGGCCGGGGGCCACCGGCAGCACGGTGCCCGGGATGGCGAGGGCCTGGATCAGCAGGGCGATCCACCAGAGGACATCGACACGATCAAGGCTGGGCAGGCTGGCCGGTGTCATGGGGAACGGCTCAGGCCACGCGGCGGGCCACCCGCAGCTTGGCGGAACGGCTGCGGGGATTGGCCTGCTCCTCCTCCTCACTGGCGACCAGTGGTTTGCGGGTGAGCCGCTCCAGGCGGGGATCGGAGAGGAAGGCCGTCTTGACGCGCCGGTCCTCGAGGGAGTGGAAGCTGATCACCGCCAGCAGCCCCCCCGGCACCAGCCAGTCGGGGGCCCGCTCGAGGAGGCGGTCGAGGGCGCCGAGCTCATCGTTGACCGCGATCCGCAGGGCCTGGAACGTGCGGGTGGCCGGGTGGATCCGGCCGTGGCGCGCCTTGGGGGGGAAGCAGCCGGCCACGGCATAGGCCAGATCGGCCGTGGTGCGCCCGCTGCCGGACCAGGGGCGCTCCGCCACCAGACGCCGGGCGATGCGGCGCGACAGGCGTTCTTCTCCATAGGCATGGATCAGATCCGCCAGGGCCGATTCCTCCAGCCGGTCGATCAGTTCGGCGGCGGTCTCACCGCCGTCGGGATCCATGCGCATGTCCAGGGGGCCGGGGGCGCGGAAGCTGAAGCCCCGGGTGGGTTCATCCAGCTGGGGACTGCTGACCCCCAGATCGGCCAGCACCGCCAGGGCCGGCTCGGCGGGGAGGTGGTCGGCGAAGTTGGCGGGCTCAATGCGCACGCGGTCGCCGAAGCGGGCCAGGGCAGCCGCAGCGTTCACCCGGGCGGCGGGGTCGCGGTCGAGACCCACAAGCCGCAGGGCGGGATGGGCCTCGAGCAGCAGGGCACTGTGGCCGCCGCCGCCGAGGGTGCAGTCGATCAGCACGCCACCGGCCGGTCGTTCCGCCAGCAGGGCGGCCAGCGGGGCCAGGCCCTCCTGCACCGCATCCGCCAGAACGGGCACGTGCGCGAAGGAACCCGAAACCACCATCAACCCATCCTGGCCTGCAGCGGCCGCTGTCGCCGCCGCCCCTGGTTGAGGTCCTGGCTGAGAAGGCGCCAGCCGCGCTCGGCGGTCTCGATCGCCTCGTGCAGCATGCGACCGAGGGTGAAGCGGATCGCCAGCCTCTCCAGCTGCGCCGCCGGCAGCCGATCGAGCCGGGGATCGTTGAAACGCTCCTCGAGCATCTGCCAGGCCGGAGGCAGCTGCAGGGGGGAGGCGGGCGGCGGCGGCAGGGACCCCGCTTCCCGGCCGATCAGGCGGCTCCAGAGGGCCAGCCTTTCCGCCAGCCCCCGCAGCAGCTCGGCCTGATCGGCCTGAAGCGATTCCAGCAGCGCCCCGGAATCAGCCTCCAGCAGCGGCTGGTCGGCGAGGTCGCGGCTGGCGCTCAGCAGCCGCGAACCGGCCCCCTCCAGGGTCTCCACCAACCGGTGGAGGGGATGGCGGAAGGTCTTGGATCCCAGCTCCACATCGAGGGCCGGCCGCTGGCCGCGCAGCTTCTGCAGGGTCGCCTGGCGGGCCCGCAGGCGGGCAGCGCCCTGCACCGGATCGGCGGGCATCGCACCGGGGGGCAGGGCCGCGGCCTCGAACTCCAGATCGTCGGCCAGGCCGGCGAACAGCTCGGCCAGACTCGCCAGCACGGCCCTCTGGCTGCGGCTCGGCCAGAACAGGCGCAAGCTCAGCAACGTCGCCAGGATGCCCGCGACGGTCCAGATCAGCCGCAGCGGCAGCCAGGAGCCGAGCTCGTTGTCGTGCACGATCCAGCCCATCACCATGATCATTCCGCCCACCTTGTAACCGACCTTCAGCCCCAGGGAGCCGCCGATCAGCCGCAGCGCCCCCAGGGCGATCGCCAGTCCCACGGGCATCGGCAGGCCCTGCAGACAGCGCACGCCGACCACCAGCAGAACCCCGCCCAGCAGCGAGCCCAGGATCCGCTGGCGGCCCAGCTCCAGCGAGGAGCCGTAGGTGCCGCTGCAGACCGCCAGCACCGCCAATGGGGCGTAGTAACCGAAGGCAAGGCCACTGAGGCTGCTGAAGCCGTTGACCAGGCCGGTGTTGAGAGCGAGCCGCAGATCGACACGGGTGATCAGGGGCATGGGGCGACACCACGCAGCCGGGCGAGTTCCTGACCGCTCTCCAGCAGCGGGCGCTGCTCCTGGGCCAGGGCCAGCAGGGTGAGCAGCGAACGGCCGCTGCCGGCGGCCAGGGCCGTCCAGGCCTCCAGCGGGATGACAGGGAGATCGCCACCGCCACCCCCCTCGCACTGAACAGCCAGCGCTTCGATGGCAACGCTGAGCGGGCCGGGACAGAGCGGATCGGGAGGCGGCGGATCGCTCGCCACCAGCAGCCGCTCCCATTGCAGCCAGTGAAGGCGCAGGCTCTGCCAGAGCTGCAGCCGGCGGCGCCAGTCACCCGCCTGCAGGCGCCGCCAGCGCGGTCCGCTGAGCTCCTCATGCAGCAGGGTCTCCATCCGCTCCAGGCGAGCACCCAGGGAAGCTGGCGGCAACGGGCTGGGGAGGCTGCCCGCCCCGGCCAGCCAGTGCCTGTAGCCCGCCAGCTGGCCGCGCAGCATCTCCACCAGCCCAAGCTCCGCCGCCTCGAGCTGCTGAAGGCCATTGCGGGGCCAGAAGAGCAGCCCCACGGCAATGGCCACGATGCAGCCGATCGAGGTGTCGAGAGCACGGTTAAACACGTAATCCCAGTTGAGGGCGGCGTGGCCGGGGATCATCAGGAACATCACCGGGATCAATGCGGCGGTGCTCAGGGCGCTCTGCCAGCCCAGCAGCCGCAGCATCGGGACGATCAGCAACAGCGACAGGAGCACCCCGGGCCAGCCGGCGGCGATGCCGTGCACCAGAAAAGTGATCAACCCACCGGCCGCCGTGCCCAGGATGCGGCCGGTGGCGGCCTTCACGGTGAGATCGTCGTTGTCGTCGACCACGATCACCACCGCCAGCAGCGGGTACCAGGCGAAGGCGATGCGGTCGAAGCGCTCCACCAGCGCCGCGGTGATGAAGGCGGCCACCGCCAACTTGAGGCTGTTGCGCAGCAGCTGGGGATTCATGCGGGGCCGGCAGTGTCGTGGTCATGATCGCGCCGTTGCGGGGCCGTAGCCGCGCCGGAGCCCCCCCCGGATCAGGCTCCGAGCCAGACCTGCCAGGCTTCCACCTACCTAGAATCCGCCCCAACTCGGTCCCGGCCCGTCAGCCGCCCTCTTCATGACCCAGCTCGAGACCCGCACCGAGCCGATGGTGGTCAATTTCGGCCCCCATCACCCGTCGATGCATGGGGTGCTGCGGCTCGTGGTGACCCTCGACGGCGAGGACGTGATCGACTGCGAGCCGGTGATCGGCTATCTCCACCGCGGCATGGAGAAGATCGCCGAGAACCGCACCAACGTGATGTTCGTGCCCTACGTGAGCCGCTGGGACTACGCGGCCGGCATGTTCAACGAAGCGATCACCGTGAATGCCCCGGAGAAGCTGGCCGACGTGCCGGTGCCGAAGCGCGCCAGCTACATCCGGGTGCTGATGCTGGAGCTCAACCGCATCGCCAACCACCTGCTCTGGCTTGGCCCCTTCCTCGCCGACGTGGGCGCCCAGACGCCCTTTTTCTACATCTTCCGCGAGCGGGAGATGATCTACGACCTCTGGGAGGCGGCCACCGGCCAGCGGCTGATCAACAACAACTACTTCCGCATCGGCGGGGTGGCCGTCGATCTCCCCTATGGCTGGCTGGAGAAGTGCGCCGACTTCTGCGACTGGTTCGGGCCCAAGATCGACGAGTACGAGAAACTGATCACCAACAACCCCATCTTCCGCAAGCGGATTGAGGGACTGGGTGTCATCGGCAGGGAGCAGGCGATCAACTGGAGCCTCTCCGGCCCGATGCTGCGGGCGTCAGGCGTGCCATGGGATCTGCGCAAGGTGGATCACTACGAGTGCTACGACGACTTCGAATGGTCGGTGGCCTGGGAGAAGGAGGGCGATTGCTACGCCCGCTACCGGGTGCGGATCGAGGAGATGCGCCAGTCGCTGAAGATCCTGCGCCAGGCCATCGCCATGATTCCCGGCGGCCCCACCGAGAACCTGGAGGCCCGGCGGATGGCCGAAGGCAAGAAGAGCGAGTGGTATGGCTTCGATTACCAGTACGTTGCCAAGAAGGTGGCGCCCACCTTCAAGATTCCCGATGGTGAGCTCTACTGCCGGGTGGAATCGGGCAAGGGGGAACTGGGCGTGTTCATCATGGGCAACAACGACGTCACCCCCTGGCGCTGGAAGATCCGCGCCGCCGATTTCAACAACCTCCAGATCCTGCCCCACATCCTCAAGGGGGCCAAGGTAGCCGACATCATGGCGATCCTCGGTTCGATCGACGTGATCATGGGATCGGTGGACCGGTGAACACGACGGGCCGGCGCTGGATCCGCCGGCTGGAACGCTGCGGCCCCCTGCTGCCCCTGGGAGCCACCGGCCTGCTGGTGCTGAAGGGGCTGCATCCAGGCCTGCCCGGCTTCAGTTGCCCGTTACGGGCCCTCACCGGCATCCCCTGCCCCACCTGCTACCTGACCCGGGCCACGGCGGCGAGTCTGGTCGGTCGCTTCGACGACGCGGTGGTCCTGCATGCCTTCGGGCCTGTGGTCGCCGCCGGCCTGGTGGTCTGGTCGCTGCAGGCCCTGCGTACCGGCCGGCTGGCGCCCCGGATGCTGCGGGGCCGGCACCTGGTGCTTGTGGGGGTTCTGCTGCTGCTCTACTGGGCCGGGCGTATGGGGCTGACCTATGGCATCGGTCTGCAGGCCTTCCCTCTCAGCTGAGCCACGCCCGCCCCTAGCGTGCAGCTTGATCGGCCCTCCCTCCTTGCTCTCCGGGCCGCCCAAGGAACTGCTTGCCCCATCCGTCCGGCACCCTCGCCCCCGTTGATCCCCAGAACCTGATTGCCCAGCCCGAGTACGCCAGAACGCTCCGTCCCCTGTTGCCGGACGAGGCCTTCACGCCCGATCGGGCCACCCCCATCGTTCTCGGCCTGAATGGGGCGATCCTGCTGCTGGGCTGGGCCATGGCCCGCCAGCTCGACGCCAGCCATTGGCAGGGCCTGCTCATCTTTCTGCCCTTCGCCCTGGTGATGGGCAATGCCGTGGTTGTGCTGCTCTTCGCCACCCACGACGTGATGCACAGAAAGGCGATCCGTCAGCCCCAGCTGCGTCAGGCCGTTCAATTGCTCGGGCTGGCGCTGCTGTGGATGCCCCCCACCCTGTGGAAAGCCGTCCACAACAGGGAGCATCACGGCAAGACCAATTCCGAACAGGATCCGGATCGCAACTACACCCTCGAGCAACCGCCCAGCTGGGGGAAAGTGGATCCAGAACCTCTTCGTCCCCTCGCTGGAAGTTCACCCCTTCTGGCTGTGGGTGGGAATGACGTCGGCCTGGGGTGTGCATGCCTTCCGCAACCTGACCTCGGTGCTGCTGTTCAACGACGGATCCACCCGTTACCCCGTGGTCTCCTTCCAGGTGAGCAGCCGCGAGCGGCGCCGGATCGCGCTTGAGCTGGCCGCCGTGGTGCTGGCCCACGTGGCCATCATCGGCTTCATCGGCCTGCGGCCAGTGCCGTTGCTGCTGGGCTATTTCCTGCCGATCTGGATCGGCTACAGCGTCGTGATTGCCTACATCTACACCAATCACATGGCCTGCCAGATCACCGAGACGAACGACCCCCTGATCAACAGCATCTCACTAAAGATGCCAGGCATCGTCGACACACTCCACCTCAACTTCTCCTACCACACCGAACACCACATTTTTCCGGGGATGAATCCGGCGTACTACCCCCAGGTGCGGGCTCTGCTGCTGGAGCACTATCCGGAACGCTTCAATCTGCTGGGCACCCGCGAAGCCTGGCGGCTGCTGATGCGGACCCCCAGGCATTACGTGGATGCCACCACCTTCGCCAGCAGCTGCGGCAGCATCACCCGGCCCTGCCCCCTCAGCTGAGCACGCCGCGGTGGTAGGCGGCGTTCTGGATGTAGAAGGTGGCCACCGGCACCGCCACCAGCGAGGCCAGGCCGCAGGTGAAGATCGACACCACCAGCACCAGCAGCCAGGCCAGCAGCTCGATGCCGGCGAAGACGCGGCCCTGGGGGGAGCCGTAGACCGCCTGGAACGAGGAGGAGAAGGCGTCGAGGATGGGACTGTCGGTGAGGAAGATCTTGTTGACGTAGATCGGCATCACCAGGGTGACGGCGATGCCCGGCAGGATGCAGAAAACGAAACCGACGGCGGCCACCACGGTGAACAGCACCCCCGCCAGGAGATAGCGGACCGGCCGGTGCAGCAGCACCCGCAGGGCCCCTTCGGTGTCGATGATCTCGCCACTGGCGTAGTGCATCGCCGGCACCGCCACGAACAGCACCCCCACCAGATTGGAGAGGATCGTGAAGGGCAGCTGGACCAGGTTGCCGAGCACCGCCGCCAGGCTGGCCGCGGCCTCCGCACCGGCGGCGCCGCTGGAGAGACCCACCCCCAGGGCGGTGAGGGCCAGGGAGGCCACGAAGCCGATCACGGCGATGACGATCGTCACCACCCAGATCAGCAGGATGGTGGGGATGTGGGCCAGGAAGGCGGCCCAGGCCTTGGAGATGCTGGGCGGCTCGTAGGCGATCGCGGCGGCCAAGGGGGAGGGTTCGTACTGGGCGGAACCTAGGGGCGTTACCGGAAGCCAGCAACGGGCCGGGGGCGGAGGTTCCACTGGAGCCGGTGCCAGCATGGGCCGAAGCGCCACGCCAGCGCCCCCAGCTTCGATGGCCCCTCCCGACCCCCCGGACCAGCCTGCGCACTCCGACGTGCTCCCCGGGCCGTCGGCCTCACCGGCGGACTGGCTGCTGCTCTGCCGCACGGTGCGCTTCGGCGACACCGATGCCGCTGGGGTGATGCACTTCCACCAGCTGCTGCGCTGGTGCCATGTGGCCTACGAGGAAAGTCTGGAGCGGTTCGGGGTGGTGGCCGGCGAGATCTTCCCCGGGCCGGGCCGGACCCCGGCCGTGGCCCTGCCGATCGTGCACGTCAGCGCTGACTACCGGCGCCCCCTGGCCTGCGGCGATCCCCTGGCGATCGAGCTGCGGCCCCTGCAGCTCGACGGCGGCAGCTTCGAGATTCGCTACCGCTTCCTCCACGACAGCCAGGAGGCGGCCACGGGGCGGACCCGGCACATAGCCATTGAGGCGGCCAGCCGGCGGCGGACGACGTTGCCCGAAGGCATCACGCGTTGGCTGAGGGCCAGCCGGGCGGGCCGCTAGGAGCCTGTTGCGCATAGACCAGCGCGCAGCCTCTCCACAGACGCCCCTGAATCTGCCCAGAACGCAGTGACTGCAATGGATCTGGGCAATAAACTGGGGCATGCAGAAGCGCAAGACCTTTCG
>Ga0194130_10000590_pt1 | contig 65942 bp, 51 predicted proteins | sample TA2KigsurfametaG_FD_160084 | JGI IMG/M metagenome (GOLD analysis project Ga0194130, IMG submission 160084) | Freshwater microbial communities from Lake Tanganyika, Tanzania - TA2015050 Kigoma 12 surface | ecosystem: Environmental > Aquatic > Freshwater > Lake | place: Tanzania: Lake Tanganyika...
ACGCCTCGCTCACCGAAAAACGCTCCGCAACCTCCGCCGTCGTTTCACCGGATTGCCTCGCTTCAAAAACACGCCGATGAATATCCATCGACAATGCTGTCGGCATGACTCCCCTCCTTGGGACCTACTGCCATTACAGCTGCAACTCAGTTATTCTTCAATACATTTATCTGAAGTCTGCTCTAGTCCTTTCATGTCCATGAAGCGTCGAACGGCGCGAGTGACCTCTGAACTGGCGCCAGGTTGTTGATTGTCCGTGAGGGGCGAGTCGATCAAGGAACAAATGCATGAGCCATAACAGAAACGAAAGAGCCCCGAACGCAGGCGCGTAGCGCCGGAGTGAGCGGGTCGATTCCGGATCAAAACCCGCTCATTCCGCGTTCGAAAGCGTTCGGGGCTCTATTGGTTTTACTCACCGCACGTTTGTGTTTGTTCTGTCGGCGTCAACAATTCAACTCACCCGTTTGAAGCTTGCTCTTGTTCAGGGATCTCAAGCATCTGGTACATGAAATCAGGCTCCTCGGCTTGAGAGCCCTGAACGAAGTGAGGGGCAGGTGTCTTATGCGGGGAACCCCGGGCTTGGCACGGAAACCCATGCTTACTTGAGGGAGGGTGGTTCTATCGGCGGCCGGATGCCCGGGCCTTGGAGGCCTCGTCCGCGAGCAACCATGCCAGAAACGCCATGTCGGTGCGATTGGTCGAGGGGAGTGAGTTCGCGGACGCCTGGGATGAAACCAGACCTTTTTTCGTGCCTCTTCCCGGCGCGCCCGCGGCGGTCGGATCGAGGGCCACTCCGCCAAGCGGCGCACCACGCTGGCGGCCGATCACCTGGTTGACGAACCCACCCCAATCGGTGGCCTGGATGAACGCCGAATGATCCATGAAGTCGGAGATTTCCTCAGCCGGCGTCCTGGGCAGGTAGATGGATAAGCCACCGGAATTCCTGTAGTCGGCCGTCTTGGCTTCGATCGCGGCGTCGAGGCAGGTGACGACCCGCTCGGCCGCCGTGCGGATGGAAGCTGAAACCGAATCTTCCCGGCCGAGGGAAACCATGAAAGACCGCAGGTCGCGGTAGGATGCCTCGGTATACATGCCGATGGCGCCCGTGGCCAGGATGCGGCGGAAGGATGCGAGGTCGGTGGCGTTGCCCTGCGCGGCCTGCGTCGTGAACGATAGGAGGGCCGTCGCCAGCGCATCCATCCCTTGAAGCCTTATGGCCGATAGTGTCGCCTCGGTGCTTCCCGTCGTGGCCGTCGAATAGGCCCCGATCATTCCCCCCACGACATCAGCCACGGCGGCGTTGGGAGTGGCCAGCGTCGCGAACGACTGGGCATACGGGAAACCGGCGCCTTCGACGCTTTCCTGGCTGGCGACAAGGTAGTTGGCGGACTGGCGTAGTCCGTAGGCGTTTTCCGCCATCGCCATCAGGCAGGCATCGTAGGCGAGGATGTCAGGACGCCACCCATTCTGCTCGGCGATGGCGGCCGCCGTTTCGGCAATCGTCAGGTGATCGGATGACTCGGAGTCATAGTTGCTGCCGCCAAGGCCGCTGCCATGGTTCCACAAAACCAGGGCGGTACGGGCGGCGGGCAGCGTTTGGCGTCCCCATGAGAGGAAAGACGACAGGGTTGCCCGGTCGCCCGTGTTCCTCTCGCCAAGAAGGTCGAAGTTGGTGGTGATGGCCGAGGAAGACGCGTCGGCGGCGACCACGGCGCGGCCTGCTGTTCCCCAAGGGGCTTGTGAACCGCCCCCTGTCGCGATGGGTTGCTGGTCCCACTGGTCCCAGAAGAGGCCGATGCGGGAACCCGGCGGCAGCGTCGAGGCCAATGTCTCGAGTTCGTTCACATCCGATTGCGCGAAACTCGCCAAATTGCCAGCGGTCATGTAGACAAGAATCGTCCAATTTCCCGGTACAGTCGGCCCCGTCGGATCGGGCGCGGGAACCACCGGCAAGCCGGTTCCGGGCAGGGGGGCCATGGGTGGGGTGGCCGGAACCGACGGGTTTCCGGGAGATGGCGCCGAGGGCGGAGGAGTGGATCCGCTGGCGGGGGTGGAGGGGGTTGGTGTCAAGGATGGCGGCGTCGGGCTTGGGGGGGGATTGGAGGGTTGCGTGGGACCACCTGGCGGAGGTGAAACCTGGCCCGGATCCAGACGGAGCGAGTAGTTGGGATTCCATCCGCCCCGCGAGCCGGAAACCTTCAGGAAATATGGGCCGGCACCTTGCCGGGAAAGGTCGAGGGTTTGGACGCCGCCGGGGGAGGCCAGCGAAATTCGGGATCCTGTGGATCCGTAAAGCTCGAATATCAGGGCCCCGTTGCCAGCGTTGGTGTCGAGACGCGCCATGGCCCCGGCGCCGGCTTGGGCCAGGCTGAACGAATACCAGTCGGCGGCGTCAGCCATCACGAGGTTGTCAACGGTCAGCGGCGCCGAAACGGCGCCCAGGCTTGTGGCCGCTGAAAGGGCGTCATTGTTCTCGCGACTGTCGTCGGCAAGCTTGGCTTGCACGGCGAGCGTGTATCCGCCCCGTTCGGCGCGCTGGTTCGTGACCGCGACATAATAGGATTGGCCAGCGCTGAGGGGCACGCTCAGAAGGCTGGCCCGGGAACCGGGTCCCTCATTGTCGTTCAAGGCGATCCGTTGTCCCTTGCTTGTGTAGATCGCCGTCACCGGATCAAGGGCCGAACCCGCGACCGGACTGACCCTGACATCGTAAGTGGCCGTCCATTTGGGGCTGACCAGGAAGAAGTCGACTTCCGATGACTGGATGGTGCCACGGGTGGTCGCGCCGCCTGTCGCTCCGAGGTTGACGGCGACGGCGGTGGGAATTCGCACCGCGGGTGCCAAATGAACGGCGCTGGGATTCCATCGGGCCTCGAGGGCCTCGAGTGCGGGCTTGCGGGTTTTGTGGCCTAGGTGTGGCATCGCCATCCCCTGCCATTCCCAGCGGACATCCGTACGAAAGCATATTCTATCTTGAAGCTAGTTCGATAATCAACGGATGCAAGCAGGACTTGAATAAATTTATATTTCTCATGGTTTGTGGTTATCAGCATGTGGCTGGCCAAGTCCCAAAATGCCCGAAATCCAGCCTCCGAGAGTTTGAGTGGGTTTTGTTTCTACCGGATTATCGACCATGCCATGTTTCAGCTGTTGTGCCTCGATAACCATGTCACGAGCCATTGATGGATATTTGAGCCAGTGGGAAAACCTGCGCGCCAACGATTCCGGCACCGGGTTTCCAGCTTGCGAGGCGGATTGCGTGAGCGACCGCCATGAAGGAGCATGGCCGGGCGCCGAACCCGTGATGGCATACCATGCCGATGCCGCCAGTCCGTGGGTGTCCTGGCGGGGGTCCCAAGGGTCGCCTCCCTCCACCATGCCGAATTCCGGTGTGGGGCGGATATCCGGGACATCGGTTTCCCCCTTGCGAACCGCCAAACCGAAATCCGCCAACCATGGTTCCCGCGATTCAGGGGAAGAAAAGAGGATGTTTCCTGGGGTGATGTCGCGGTGAATCACCTCGGCGGAATGCATTAATTCCAGCGTCTTGGCGACCTTGCCAACCACATCAAGGGCTAGCGCTGGATCAAGCGGAACCCTGTCGGAAAGCCTCTCGGGAAGCCATGGCATGGCCATCGCCTCCACTCCATGGATGTTCCATCGGTCAAGAACCGGAATGATGCCGGGCAGATTCAACGAGGCTTGGATGTCGATCTCCCGCCTGAACAATCCGGATGGGAATGGCCCGGCGGGATCAACGGTCTTGATGGCGCGGAGAAGGCCGTCCGGTCCCACGGCGCAGAGGATCAGGCCGTGGGAACCAGTGGCATGCACGGCCCGGAAAGTGTAACGGGCGGGCAAGGTTGGTGAAACCATGCCGGATTGTCTCCCGGGTCGCCGGGCCGAAGCATTCAGCGCCCGGTTTTCTTGACCTGCGACTTGAACACGGACTCCGATTCCGAGTCAAGCGCCTCGGGAGCCGTCTGCTTCACCCTCAATCCGGCCTGCAGCAGGGTGGCGGCGGCGTCTCCCACCTTCACACCCTTGGCATCGGCGAAGTCGCGCAGTTCGCGGAGCAAGGATTCACCGCTGTCACCATTGCGGGTGAGCATCGTGACCAGCATATGGGCACCCACGCGGAGCAGGGTCCCTTCCGTGATGGACAATTGCTTGGCCAACACCTTGAGGGCCGTACCCGTCGGGCTTGATGCTAGGATCGGCTTGGATTCCTCGTTCGTGCCGATCTGGTTCGTGAAGATATTGAGGTAATCGAGGATGGCTTGCACGGCCATGTCGCGCATGCCGCGGCGGCCGACATACAGGTCGATCAGGTCAACCACCGAACGGGGCAGGTTGACGACGACGCGGTCGGTGGAATCTTCATCCTTTTGGCGCCATTCAAGCTCCGGCGTGCGGCCCATGCTGGGCATCACATCTTCCACCAGATGCTGCCATGCGATTTCCTTGCTGCCTGTCTTCGAAACCATGATCGTGTGTTCCATTGAAAAACGATGATCCGGACGACATTTAAACTTTACACACAACGATCACAATCTGGCCATGCCATTTTCCAGTTTTTTGTTCATTTGAACGATTTGCAGTAGCAATGCCTGTGGCGGTGATTCAAAAGCGATGGCCTAACCATGCCCGTTTTCGTTGCCGAGGATGCCCAAACGCGTGGCAGCGGGAAAGACGCTTGCAGCCAGTCCAGCGGCTTAAAGGTTTTCAAAGCGCCGAAAAAATCCTCGGGCTTGCCCAGTCTTCCATCGTTGGTGAATTGGCACATGAATTGCTCTCCCAACCCTGCCCATTCTATTTACCCGGGAGGAGATCGTGTTCATGAGCCGATGGATTCGTGTCTTTCTTGCACTTTTGGCCACCGCCCATTTGGGTGTGGCCTTCGCGCAGGAAAAAGAGGCCGCCAACACGGCGGAGTTGAAGAAGTCGATCACGGCGCTTGAAGCCAAGCTGGCGGAGATCCAGAAAACGGTTTCAGCGCCGAAAGATACGGGTGATCTCAAGAAGCTAGAAAGCCAGATCAAGGAAGCATCGGCCAAGGCCAGCGAGAAAATCACCTCCTACGAACTCAAGATCGCCGATGTGGCCAAGACCGCCAGCGAGGCCTCAAAGGCCGCTGGCGAAGCCGGCAAGGCCGCAGGTGACGCTGGCAAGGCCGCATTGGCCGCGAAGGCCGTCACGGACGAGTTGGCCAAGTCAGCCAAGTCTGGTTCTGACATCCCAGCCAAGGTGGAAGCCCTCAAGAAGGACCTCGAAAAGGCCTCCGCTGATGCCGCCAAGACCGCCGGAGACATTGACGGCAAAGCCGGTAACGCGCTGAAGGCCGGCGACACGGCCTGGATGCTTGTGTCATCGGCCTTCGTCATGCTGATGGTCCCTGGCCTGGCCCTGTTCTATGGCGGCATGGTGCGCAAGAAAAATGTTCTTGCCACCATGATGCAAAGCATGGTGGCCCTGTCCGTCGTGGGTATTTATTGGGTGGCAATTGGCTACAGCCTGGCCTTCGGTCCTTCCGTGGGTGACTACGGCATCATCGGATGGTCTCCGAAGTTGGTGTTCCTCAATGGCATCAAGACCGACGATTACCTGCCAGCCTACAATGTGACGGTTTACGCGCATGTGATGTTCCAGGGCATGTTCGCCATCATCACCCCCGCGCTGATCTCAGGAGCGCTCGCCGAGCGCATCCGTTTCGGTCCCTATCTGCTGTTCATCCTGCTGTGGGTGACATTCGTGTATTGCCCCCTGGCTCACATGGTTTGGGCCTTCGACTGGTATTATGACACGCCGGTCGACCTCACCAAGGGCCTTGGCGGATCCGCTGTTGGCATGCTTGGCAAGATGGGCGCGCTCGACTTTGCCGGCGGAACGGTCGTGCACATCGCCGCTGGTGCCGCGGCATTGGCCTCGATCCTCGTCCTCCGCAAGAGGATCGGTTATCCCGAGCAGCCGATTCACCCCAACAGCCTCGTTCTGACCCTCACGGGCGCCGGCATCCTGTGGTTTGGATGGTTCGGCTTCAACGGCGGCAGCGCCGTCATGAGCAACTCTCTGGCCACATCCGCCTTCGCCGCCACCCAAGTGGCTGCCGCCGCGGCGGGTTTGAGCTGGGTTCTCGTCGAATGGCTGCTGCGCGGCAAGCCAACGGCCCTGGGCCTTGCCTCAGGCATTGTCGCCGGGCTCGTCGCCGTCACCCCGGCTTCGGGTTATGTGACCATCTCGGGTGGCGTCGCGATCGGTCTTTTGGCCGGCGTGGTCTGCTACCTGGCTGTCTTCCTGAAGTCCAAGCTCGGCTACGACGACAGCCTTGACGCCTTCGGGGTTCACGGGGTCGGCGGATTCCTCGGCGCCGTTCTCACGGGATTGTTTTGCTACACCTCCGTGAACTCTGCCGGCGCCGATGGCTACCTCGCCTTCCAGGTTCGCGAGGCGAGGATCACCGAGCTGAAGTCCTCGACCAAGTTCGCCGATGTCAGTGCCATCGACAAGGCGGTCCCCGCGCTCGAGGAAGCCAAGGGCAAGGCGACCGAGGCTTTCGACGCCGCCAAGACGGCGTTCGCCGACGAAAAGGATGACAAGAAAAAGGAATCCCTGAAGGCGCCCATGGAAGCCGCTTTCAAGAAGATGTCCGAAGCCGACGGCAAGTTTGCCGAGGCCGTGGAACTGAAGGCTCTCCTGGAAAAGGTTGAGTCGCTCAACAAGGATGGCAAGGGTCCGCTCACGCAACTGGGGATCCAGATTTACGCGTCTTGCTTCTCCATGGTGCTGGCGCTGGTTATCAGCGGTGTTCTCACCGGTGCTGTCCATGCCCTCACAGGCTTCGGCTTCACCACCGACGCCGCCTCGGAAGAGGAAGGACTCGACACCACCGAGCACGGGGAAGTGGGCTTCGACATCGGGCCCGCTCTCCTCACCGCGGCGGATCGTCCCGGTCCCATGCCTCGGTCGGCCGTGGCCCCGCCTTCCGGCGGCAAGCGCTTCAGCCTCACTGTGGATGGAGTCAACGCGACCCTCCTTCACAAGGCCTGGTCCGACCTCTGCCAAGCCACGGCGACTCCGCCTTCGGGCGAGTTCAAGCTGATCTACCCCAATGTGAGCACGGTTTCGGGCAACAAGTTCCGGTTCTCCGGAGGAGACCCCTCGGCGGCGCGCGATGCCATGACCCGCCTGCTTCAGAGGTCCCTCGGTTCCGGGATCAAGGTGTCCGTCGAGGCCTGATCAAATTCCCCGGGGCGTCTGGCCGTTGCCGGCGCCCCACCCCCCCCATCACATTCCTGCACGAGAAAGGTCTGAGCATATGAAACTGATTGTCGCGATCATCCGGCCGGAAAGGCTCGAGGCGATTCAGGTGGCCCTGAACTCGATTGATGTGTACCTGATGACGGTGAGCGAGGTCCGCGGCTGTGGCCGGCAAAGGGGCCACACCGAGGTCTACCGGGGTTCGGAAATCCAACCCCGCCTGATTTCCAAGCTCAAGGTCGAGATCGCCGTGACGGATCCGTTCGTCGAGGCCACAATCGAGGCCCTGGTCCATGGCTCCCGCACTCCTGAAACCGGCAAGATCGGTGATGGCAAGATTTTCGTGATCCCGCTTGAGGATTGCGTGCGCATCCGCACGGGCGAGAGAGGCGCCACCGCCATTGGTCCCTGACAAACCCCGCCCGACGCCCATGGGCGCTGGCCGGCCGGTTCCCCAGCGGACCGGCCGGCCCGTTTTTTTGGTATATTCTGGCTACCATTCCGTCAGCGTTCATCCCGGGGACATCCGATGCTCGCCCTGTTTCTTTTCGCCGCTTTCGGACAAGGAGCCACCCTTCTCGACCAATATATTTCCAGCAAGGATGATTCGTTCAAGTGGAACCTGGAATCCGTCAAGGACATTCCACTTGTCGGAAAAATCCATCACCTCCGGCTGACCTCGCAAACCTGGCAGGGGATCGCGTGGGAGCACGACTTGATCCTTCTTGAACCCTCCGGAACGGCGGGATCCGAAACCATCATGATGCTCAACACCGGCGGCAAGCCCGGCGCCGGCAACCAGGCGTTGGCCCTCGCGATCGCCGCCAGGCTCAAGGCGCCCTTGGCGGTTCTTTACCAGATTCCCAACCAGCCCATTTATGGAAAGACCGAGGATGGCCTCATCGCGGAAACCTTTTCCCGTTTCATCGATGGCGGGGGAAAGGATGGATCGCTTCCCCTGCTGTTTCCGATGGCCAAGTCGGTGATGCGCGGCATGGATGCGATTGAGGCCCATACCGCCAAGGCATGGCCCAAGCCGGCGAAAAAATATGTCCTCACGGGCGCCAGCAAGCGCGGATGGACGACATGGCTGACCGGCGCCGTCGACAAGCGGATCGTGGCCATCGCGCCCATGGTGATCGATACCCTCAACATGCTCGACCAGTTCGATCACCAGTTGAAATCGTTCGGAAAGCCGAGCGAGCAGATACGGGACTACACCGAGCGCAAGCTGGTGCCCCTGCCCGCGGGAGAGGCGCCCAGGAGGTTGTGGGCCGGAGTGGATCCGTACCTTTACCGCGAGCGGTACCAGCATCCCAAGCTGATCCTCAACGGATCCAACGATCCGTACTGGACCGTGGACGCGCTGAACCTTTACTGGGATGGACTCCCCGGAAGGAAGCATGTCCTGATCGTTCCGAACGCGGGGCACAACCTCGACGAGAAATCGGAGGCCACGCCCAGGAAGACCGACAGGGCCCTGGCCAGCCTCTCGGCATTCGGAAGGGCGGCGATAAGGGGGGCTTCCCTGCCCGAGTTCCGCTGGGCCTACACCGGTTCCCCACGGGAAACCCGGCTGAGCATGTCCGGCCCGGCCCGCAGGCTGGAGCTTTGGTTTGCCGAGGCGCCCACGAAGGATTTCCGGCAGGCGCGCTGGAACCGGCAAGAGGTCGCGATTGAGGAATCGGATCCACCCAAGGCCCAAGTGGCCCTCAAGGTTCCCGAGAAGGGATACAGGGCCTACTACGGCATGGGAGAATTCGTTGATTCCGGGGAGCCTTACTGGCTGAGCACCCAAGTGAAGGTTCTCGGAGCGGATTGAGCGGACCAGGCCATACTCAAACGGCAGGGGCGGCCCGGGCCACCCCTTGCCGTCTCACGGACGCTCAGGAGGCGCCAACAAGCCCGTCCAGCACGCGCTCATAGGCCGACTGCGGTTGGACACCCACCAGGCGGTTGACTTCCTTGCCCGCATGGAAAACCAGCACGGCGGGGATGCCGGAGATGCTGAATTGCACGGCGATATCGGGGGTGATGTCGGTGTTCAGCTTGGCCACCTTGGCCTTTCCGGCATACTTGGCAGCGAGCTTGTCGATGGTCGGGCCGAGTTGCCGACAAGGCCCGCACCAAGGGGCCCAGAAGTCAACCAGCACGGGCACCGCGCTGGACTCCACCTCGGAGGCCCAATTGTCCTTTGTCAGTGTGAGAACGCCTTCGGCCATGTTCACCAATCTCCGGCAAGGAAACAAATCTGGAAACGACCTCGAAATCTTCAGGGAACAGCGATAACCCCCGGCTTCATTCGGGTTCCACATCCTCGGGGGGCAAGGGACGCGAGCTGCCGTCGGGGCGGGTCTGCGGGTCTCCCTTGCCTTCCACGCGGAGGACATCGAATCGGGACAAAAGCGGCTTGAGGTCGAGCACGGCGCTGGCGCTGGCCCGCAGTTCACCGCCGATCGACTGTTCGATCGTGGCCACTTCCACCCGGATTCCCCGACGCCGCAGGCTGATGCCGAGGTGGGCGAAATCGGGGTCGCCCGTCAGCAGCACCACGGTTTCGGGACGAATCTGGTTGACCAGGTCCATCGCGTCGACGGCCATGAGCAGGTCGACATCGGCCTTGTAGTGGTTGTCGCCGCTGGGAACGCCGTCCTTGGTGACGACGAGGAACCCATGGATGCGAAGCCAGTGGACGAACCTGAGTTTCCGGGCGCGAAGTTCCTGGAATTCGGGAACGAAGATTGGCGGAAGGCCCACATAGACGACAATCTCACCGACATTGTCGGCGCCGTCGCCTTCGTCGAGAAGGTATTCGCGCACGGCGATCCAGTCGATGCTCTTGTTGAGGCTGCGGGCGGCGGACAGGAGGTGTGATTCGTCGACAAGGGCTAAAATGCGTTGGTTGGACCGGATTCCGGGTGATGTTTGCGTCATGGTTGGTTTCCTGAAATTCTTTTTGTTGGGGTTGAAGAAAATGTCGGTCAGGTTTGTTTTTGGCACCTTATTCACGAAAAGGGACAAGGGGCCGGAAAAAACGGTCGGCCTGCTCCAAGACTAACGATAACGACATGTTGGCAAATTACAAGAATCAGGGGCCGGGTCGGAAACGGCCCGCGGGGCTTTCGTAGGCGGCAATCACCCTCTGGACCAACGGGTGCCTGACGATGTCGGATTCCCCGAGTTCGACAATCGCGAGGCTGTCGATTCCTCCGAGCCTTTCGACGGCATCCTGAAGCCCGCTCCGGGTGGATGGAGGCAGGTCGACCTGGGTCATGTCGCCCGTGACGATGATTTTCGACCCCTGCCCCATGCGCGTCAGGAACATCTTCATCTGCGCCACGGTGGTGTTCTGGGCCTCGTCGAGGATGATGGCGGCCTGGTTGAGCGTGCGGCCGCGCATGAAGGCCAGAGGCGCGATCTCGATGACATCGCTTTCGGTGTAGCGCTTGACCTGTTCGGGATCCATGAGGTCGTTGAGGGCGTCGAAAAGCGGCCGAAGGTAGGGGTTCACCTTGGCGGCGATGTCGCCCGGCAAAAATCCCAGCCGTTCCCCGGCTTCCACCGCCGGGCGAACCAGCACGATTTTCTTGACAACCGACTGGCGCAGCAGGCTGACGGCCATGGCCACGGCCAGCCAGGTCTTGCCGGTTCCTGCGGGGCCGACGCAGATGATGACATCGTTTTCCCGCAGGGCCTGGAGGTACCGGGCCTGGCCCTCGGTGCGGGCGCGCACCGAGCGAAGGGCCAAGGGAGGCGAGGGGGCGGGATGGGGGGCCGGTGCCTGGGCATCGGGCTTCCCGTCGGGAATCAGGTTGATGACGCGTCCCTCGCCACCGAGCGCCTTTTCCATGATGAGGCGGACATCATCAAGAGCGAGCGAGCCCAGCTTTCGCAGGTCGGCGCGCATGGCCGTGAAGACTTTTTCCGCCTGATCGACGGCTTCGACGGCGCCGCGGATCAGGATGTGGTCGCCGCGGCCGATCACCTGGACGCCCAAGGTCTGCCGAACCTCCTTGAGGAACTGGTCCCGGTTGCCGAAAAGAAGCTGGGCCTCGTCACGACTGTCAAGCGGGACAACGGTTTCCTTCATGGGGCGGGAACCCTCGCGGCCATCATTTCGATCCCAATGAACCAGATATAGGCTACCGGACCGGCAAGCAGCAGGGCATCGACAAGGTCGAGCATCCCGCCGAATCCCGGCAGGAGCGTCGAAGCGTCCTTGGATCCCTGGTCGCGCTTGATGAGCGACTCGGCGAGATCGCCCAGAACGCCGGCGAGCCCGACGGTGATGCCGAACATGGCGGCCCAAAGTGGTCCGGGAAGGGGGCCTGGCAGGGGAGTTCCCCTGGGCGCCATCAGCTCGTTCAGCACGATCGCGGTGGCAACCGCGAGCGCCAATCCCCCGGCGAATCCTTCCCATGTCTTGCGGGGGCTGAGAAGGGGGGCCATCTGGTTTCTTCCCGAGTATTTGCCGACAAAGTAGGCGCCGACATCGCCCACCTTGGTGACGGCGATGGCAAGGACCAGGGCGGCAAGCCCGGGAGTTGATTCCGCCGGGCCGCCCAGCCAGCGCAGGTGGGCCAGGGCCGCCGGCAGAAGTCCGAGGTAGGCGCCCCCCCATCCCAGGAGCGCCAGGTGCACCACATGGTGGCCGGGGCCCTTGAAAAAGGCCATGCACCAGAAGAAATGGCCGACAAGCACGGCCAGGTAGACGCCGAGGATGATCTGCCAACTGGTGGCGGCGCTGGCCCCGAGCGCCCGCGTGGCCCAGACCGTGGACAGAAGAATGGTCACGGTGAGAACCATCGCCACCCGTGAAGGCCTTGAGGGCTCGGGGATGAGAGACGCGAGTTCCCAAGCCGCCGTGCCGAACATGCCGACGGCAAGGACGAGGAGAACGGGACAGTAAGGGTAGAGCCAATGATCAACGAGAAGCGTCCCGGCAAGGGCGATGAGGAATAGCGAGCTCGTGGCCATCCGGGCCATCATGGGCCCGTCTCCGGCGAGGCCAGACCGCCGAACCGCCGCTCGCGGCCCGCGTAGTCGCGAAACGCCTGATGGAGCGTGGGGATGTCGAAGTCGGGCCAGCGGCGGGGCGTGACCCAGATTTCCGCGTAGGAGATTTGCCAGAGCAGGAAGTTGCTGACGCGCATCTCGCCCGCCGTGCGGATGAGCAGGTCGGGATCCGGTATGCCCGAGGTGTCGAGCGCCGAGGCCATGGCCGATTCGTCGATGGCTTCGATCGGCAGGCCACCGCTCGCAACCTGTTCCGCCAGGCGCCTGCAGGCGTCGAGGATCTCGCGCCGGGCGCCGTAGTTGATGGCGAGGCAGAGCCCCATGCCGGTGTTGTCGCGGGTGAGTTCCTCGTTGGCGCGGATCTCCCTGAGAACCTGGTCCCCGAGGCCCTCGCGCCTGCCGATCACCTGGAACCGGATGTTTTCCCGGGCAAGCATATCGCGCTCGGAGACCAGGTACTGGCTTAGCAGGGAGAGGAGGAAATCGAGTTCATCCCTGGGGCGCTTCCAGTTTTCGCTCGAGAGGCAGAAGAGGGTGAGTTGGCTGATGCCTAGCCGGCAGCATTCCTCGATCGTGGTCCGGGCGCTGTTGGCGCCCCGCGAATGTCCGTCGGCCCGGCGCCTTCCCTGCTGCTGGGCCCATCGCCCGTTGCCGTCCATGATGATGGCGACATGGTCGGGCAGCCTGTCGGGGTCGAGTCCGACTTGCCTGGCGTAGTCCGCCATTCGCGGGGCCATGGTCCTCAACCGGCTCAAGGGCCTTCTCCCGGGATTCATTCCACCAGAAGCGTCTGGGCTCGGTCCGGCCCCACCGAGACATGGTGGATCGGCACCCCCATGATCGCGGAGATCCGGCGCACATAGGCCCTCGCGTTCGCGGGCAGGTCGTTCCATTTGCGGCAACCGGTGATGTCTTCCCGCCAGCCGGGCATCGACTCGTATGACGGCAGGCATTTGGCCAAGGTGGCGGCATCGGCCGGGAACCAGTCGCGGCGCCGGTCGCCTTCCCGGTAGGAGGTGGCGATCTTGAGTTCATCGAGGCCGCTCAGCACATCGAGCAGCATGAGGGCGACGGAATTCACGCCGTTGACGCGCGCCGTCGTCCTCGTGGCCACGGCATCGAACCATCCGCAGCGGCGGGGCCGACCGGTCACCGTGCCGTACTCGCGGCCGATCCGCCTGATTCGCTCGCCGATTCCCTCGGGTCCGTCATCGAGTTCGGTGGGAAAAGGCCCGCCACCCACCCGGGTGGTGTAGGCCTTCACAACGCCGATGACACGCCCGAGGCTCCTCGCGGGAAACCCGCTGCCGCTGGTGAGGCCGGCGATGGTGCTGTTGGAGCTGGTGACGAACGGATAGCTGCCATGGTCGATGTCCAGCAGGCTGCCCTGTGCCGCCTCGAACAGGATCCGCTTGCCCTGCGCGGCCTGCGCGTGGAGATACTCCACGGTGTCGGTGGCAAGAGGGCGCAGGTAGTCGCCATGGGCCCTGTATTCCGCGACAAGCTCATCCACTGAAAACCGTCGGGCCGACGGGTCCATGGAAGCCAGCATGGCGTTCTTGCGCGGCACGATCTCCCCCAGGCGCGACGCGAGTCGGTCGACATCGAGGAGGTCGGCGACGCGCACCGCGAGGTGCCGTCCCACCTTGTCGGCGTAGCAGGGACCGATGCCCCGGCCCGTCGTGCCGATGCGGTCGGCCAAGGAAGCGGCGGCCTCGCGCAGCCTTTCCTCCTCCTGGTGGTAGGGCAGGATGACATGGGCGCGGTCGCTCACCTTGAGCCGGTCGAGAACTTTGAGGCCGCCCCGCTCGAGCCCCTCGACCTCCTCGGCCATGCGGGGCGGGTAGATCACCACGCCGTTGCCGATGACGGCCGTCACCCCCCCGCGGACCAGCCCGGTGGGGAGGAGCGAGAGCTTGTAGGCCTTTCCCTCGACCACCACGGTGTGCCCGGCGTTGGCTCCCCCGTTGAACCTGACGACGATGTCATGGTCCCCGCCGAGCAGGTCCACGATTTTTCCCTTGGCTTCATCGCCCCATTGGAGGCCCACGACGCAGCTGTGCATGTCTCGATCCGGCAACAGGCGGGGATCACCGTTCCCGCCACGCAATGGGTGGACGAGTCGCCGGAACGGCCGGCGGCGATCAGGGACGGCGTTGGCCGCTTGCCCTGGTCCTATGATGACCTCATCTTAATCGGATCACCCCCGGACCCCAACCTCATGACCAAGGCCGAGATCATTTCGATCGGCAGCGAACTCACCTCCGGGCGCAATCTCGACACCAACAGCGCCTGGCTCAGCCGGGAACTCGCGGAGCACGGGATCGAGGTCGGCTGGCACACGACCATCGCCGACGACCGCGCCGCCAACCTCGACTGTTTCTCGATCGCCAGCCGGAGGGCGGCGCTGGTGATCAGCACCGGGGGACTGGGGCCGACGCTCGACGACCTCACCCGGGAGGTTCTCGCCGAACTGGCCGGGGTGCCGCTTGAATACCACGAGCCGTCGTGGCGGCACATCGAGGGGATCTTAAGGAACCGGAACCGTCCCCTGCCTGAACGGAACCGGGTGCAGGCGATGTTTCCCAAGGGCTCCGAAGTGCTGTTCAACGCCCGCGGCACCGCCCCGGGCGTCTGGATGCGGCTCAACGGCACGATGGTGGCGGCGCTGCCCGGGCCGCCGCGCGAAATGGTCGGAATGTTCCATGACGAAGTGGCGCCGAGGCTCGCGGGAAGCGGGTTGGCCAGGGGCGTGCTTGTCCAGAGGCGCATCCACACCTTTGGCGAGGGGGAGTCGGCCATCGAGGAAAAACTCTCCGACCTGACCCGCCGGGGGCACAATCCCGAGGTGGGAATCACCGCGAGCGACGCGACGATCACCCTGCGGATCTTCGGCAAGGGCTCCACGCGGGCGGCGGCCCAGGCCCAAATCGCCCCCATCGAGGCCGTGATCCGCGAGAGGCTGGGAGGCCTGGTTTACGGCGCCGACGAGGAGGAACTCGAACAGGCGACGGCCGAAGCCTTGGAGGAATCGCACCTGAGCTTGGCGACGGCGGAGGGAGTGACGGGCGGGCTCGTCGCGGCGATGCTCGACCGGGCCCGCTGGAAACGGCGCTGTTACCTGGGGGGCATCGTGGCGCATGGCCTTCCCGGCGAGGCGCTTGCCGGACTTCCGGAGACAACCCGCCTGGAACACGGATCGCGTTCCGCCGAGGCTGCCCTGGCCATGGCGCGCGGCGTTCGCCTGGCGATGGGCGCCGACCTGGGGCTGGCCACCGCGGGCATCGCCTCGCCCGGGGAGGCCGGGCCGGAAAAGGAAGCCGGCCAAGCCTGGGTGGCCCTGGCCTGGCAAGGCGGGGACGCCTGTTGGCCCCACCATTGGTTCGCCTCGCCTGCCGAAGTCCGATCCCGCACGGCCAAGAAGGCGCTCAACCAGTTGCGCCTCCACCTGATGGAGCGGCGGGCATGAGCGACGATTCGCGCTCCGTGGCTCGGCTGGCCGGCACCGTCATCATTCTCGTCTCGGTGGCGCTGGTCGCCGGGCGCATCGCCCTGGTGACCCGGTTGCTGGAACCGGCTCTCCTGCGCAAGTCGACCGACCCGGGCTTCACTCCCCCTTGGCCGTCGGCCCGTCCGGAACCGACACCTTTTCTCAGTTCGAATGACAAAAGCCGCTGGGCCACCGTGAGGTCTCTCACCGAAGAAGGCACCTTCGTGGTGGCGCGTCGCGACCCCGGCATGGTCAGGGCCACGGCGTTGCTGCCGCTGTTCCAGACCACATGGCATGGCGCGCTGGCCTCGGCGGGGACAGGCCACCGCCTGCGCCTCGCCGCGGACAAGGGTTTCCTCTTCGAGGAGGAGGCGTGGCGGACGGTCGACCGCGTGCTCGACCCGGCAAGCCTCGAGTACTACTCGAGCAAGCCCCCGCTGCTCCCCGTGTTGGCGGCGGGCCTGGTGAAGCCGCTGGACGCGCTATTCGGCTGGAAACCTTCAACGCACCCGTTCGAGGTCGCCCGCCTCGTGCTCCTCATCATCAACCTTTTGCCATGGTGTTTGTATCTTGTGGTGTTCAGGAGCCTTCTCGACAAGCTTCCCGTGGGTGAGGGGGCCCGGCTGATCGTGCTCGCCGTTGCCGGCATAGGAACACTCGTCCACCCTTTCCTGATCGTTTTCAACAACCACACGCCCGGAACCTTCGCCGTGCTGTTCTCGATGGCCTGCCTGGCCCGGGTGTGGCTCGCCCCGGCCGGCAGGCCCGCCGGCGCCTCGTGGCACCTGCTCGCGGGCTTGTGCGCCGGATTCGCCGTCACCTGCGAATTGCCGGCGCTTTCGTTCGCCGGCCTCGCGGGGATCGCGCTGTTTCTCAAGTCGCCCAGGGGGGCCTTGGCGGGATTCGCGCCGGGAGTCGCGGCGCCGGTTTTGGCGCTGGCCGCCTGCAACATCGCGGCCCTGGGCCGCCTGAGGCCCGCTTACGCTGAGTTTGGCGGTCCTTGGTACCTTTACGAAGGCAGCAGTTGGTACGATCCCGGCCGGCTCAAGAGGGGCATCGACTGGGCGCGGCTGAACCTGGGCGAATCGGTGCCGGCCTACGCCTTCCATCTCACCCTCGGACACCACGGGCTTTTTTCGCTCACCCCGTTTTTCCTGCTGGCGGCGCCCGGGGCCTGGCTGGCGCACCACGAAAGGAGACAGGACCCGGGGCGCGGCTTTTTGGCCCTTTTGGCCCACATGGCCTGGATCCTCACCGCCGTGCTGCTGGCCTTCTACCTCGTCAAAAGCGACAACTACGGTGGCAATAGCTGCGGAGCCCGCTGGCTTCAATGGCTCACCCCGCTGCTGCTCGTCTCGGCCTTGCCGGCCGTCGACAGGCTCCTCGCTTCCAGGCCAGGCCGTTGGGTGGTGATGGCGCTCCTGGCGATTTCGGTGATGTCGGCCACGGCCGGATCGGGCAACCCGTGGCGGCGTCCGTGGCTGTACGATGCCATGAAGTGGTTCGGCTGGCCGGGATACGAATAAGGCATCCGATTGGAGGGGAAGGAACCGTGAGCGTCGCCCTCCCTTCCAACCGCCCGCCGCACCCCAATATCCCCTGGGCTGTCTTCTGGATTCTTGGATACATCGGGTTCACCCAAATCCCCGCGGCCATCCTCGCCGTGGCATGGCTCCTCATCCTCATGCTGGTGGCTCCGCCGACCGATGCCGAATTGAGGGAGGCGCAAACAAGTCCCCTCGGGCTTCCGGGCATGGGATCGGGGCTCGCGGTGGGCCTGGCCCTGGCCCAGGTCCTTTCCTGGGCCTACAGCTTCGTGCTCCTTCGCGTGCTGGTTGGCCGGGACTGGTATTCAACACTCGGCCTCGACCGCGTTCCCAAGGCCGCCGACCTGGCTGCCGCCTGCGCGCTCGTGCCGGGCATGCTGATTGTCGGCAATTCCATCGTGGCCCTGTTGCCCGGTGCGCCGCCACCCACGGAGGCCGTTTTAGGCAAGGAAACCATGGCCCAGTTCGAGAAGATGATCCGCGCGTGGCCCTGGTGGACCGCCGTGCTCATCATTGGCGTGGGGCCGGCGATCGGCGAGGAACTGTTCTGCCGGGGCTTCCTTGGCCGGGGCCTGGTGGCGTGGCACGGGCCCCGGATCGGCGTCCTGGCGACAAGCCTGCTGTTCGGAATCATGCATGTGATTCCCGCCCAAGCCGCTTACGCGGCGGTATTGGGGGTTATCCTTCATGTGCTGGCGCTTTCCGGCCGCAGCCTGTGGTTGCCGATGATCGCGCATTTCCTCAACAATGGATTGAGCGTGATGGCTTCCTGCGATGACAGCCCGCTCAAGCCGTGGCTGGCCGCGGCCCAGCAGGCCGTCGAGGCCAGGCCGATGCTCTTCCTGCCGGTGGGGCTCGGGATTTGCGCGGCGATCATGCGTCGGCTGCTGGCCGAAAAAACCGGTGGTTTTCCACCCGGACCGCGCGGTTGACGGCGGGGATGAGTCTTTCTGGCGGACGAGGTTCCCATGATGTTTTCCGCGATCGCGGTCCTCATTATCGCGGCGGCGCCCGACGGAGCGTCGCTCTACAAGGCCAAGTGCCAGTCGTGCCATGGCCCCAAGGGTGAGGGCACCAAGAGGTACAAGCGCGCCCTGGAAGGCGACCTGGCGGTGCCCCAGCTTGCCCGACTGATCCGCGAAACCATGCCCGAGGGGCAGCCCAACACGCTGGACCAGGCGGACGCCGCCGCCATCGCGGAGCATATTCACAAGGAGTTCTATTCGCAGTTGGCGCGGGAAAGGTCGCATCCGCCCCGGGTTGAGCTGGCCCGCCTGACGATTCCGCAGTATCGCCAGTCGATGGCCGACCTGGTCGGCTCATTCAGGCCGGCCTCCGGCAAGCAGGGAGCCGAGGGCCTCAAGGGGGAATATTTCAAGAACCGCCGGTTCAACAACGGAGACCGCGTGCTGGAAAGAACCGATCCAGGCGTGAACCTCGCGCTTGGCAAGGAGAGCCCCGTTCCCGGGATGATCGAGCCCCATGAGTTTTCCATCCGCTGGACAGGCTCGATCATTGCCCCCGAGACGGGGGAGTACGAATTCATCGTGAAGACGGAGCACGCCGCGAGGCTGTGGGTGAACGATCCGGATACTCCGGTGATCGACGCGTGGGTGAAGTCGGGCAACGACACCGAGTACAAGGGCGTGACGCGGTTGCTGGCCGGCCGGGCCCACCCCCTCCGCCTCGAGTATTCCAAGGCGAAGCAGGGAGTGAACGACGCCAACAAGACCAAGGCGCCCCCGCCATCGGCGCCCACCTCGATCCATCTTCTTTGGCGCCGGCCGGACATGCCTCCGAGGCTGCTTCCCGCCAAGGCTCTCCGCGTCACGGGTTCATCACCCGTGTTCGCCAGTTCGGCAGCCTTTCCTCCCGATGATGCCAGCCTCGGCTGGGAACGGGGTTCGGCCATTTCCAAGGCCTGGGACCAGGCGGCGACCGACGGTGCCCTAGAGGCCGTCGCCTATGTGATGGCGCGGATCGACGATTTCTCCAAGTCGAAGGCCGCCGACGCCGACAGGACCGCCAAGCTCAAGGAATTCTGCGCCGCTTTCGCGACTCGCGCCTTTCGGGCGCCCCTCGCGCAGGAAACCCGGTCGCTTTATGTCAACAGGCCTTTCACCGGCTCACCCGATCCCGAGACCGGGGCCCGCAGGGCCATGCTCGCCATCCTCAAGTCGCCAAGGTTCCTTTACCCGGGACTCGAGGCCCGGACCGACAGCCATGCCATCGCCGCGCACCTGGCGCTTTCCCTGTGGGACAGCCTTCCCGACCCACCGCTTTCCGACCTGGCGGCATCGGGCAAGCTCGCCCGGCGGGAGGTGATGTTGAAGGAAGCCGAGCGGATGCTTGCCGATCCCAGGGCCCGAGCCAAATTGGCCCGCTTCTTCCATCATTGGCTGAGGACGGACCACGCCGCCGATGTCGCGAAGGACATGGTTCGTTTTCCAGGCTTCACGCGCGACCACCTCGCCTCGCTTCGCGAGTCGCTTGAATGGAAGGTGGATGAGTTCCTTGGCTCGGCCGAAACCGATTACCGCAAGCTGTTTGAGGGCGACTCGGTTCCGCTGGATGGCAAGCTCGCGAAGTTTTTCGGGGTGGAACTCCCGCCCGATGCCCCGATGCGCGATGTCCCCCTGCCGGGGCAGGGCCGCGCGGGAATCCTCACCCACCCGTTCGTGCTGGCGGTTCACGCCTACGGAGCCGAGACCTCCCCGATCCACCGAGGCGTCTTTGTCGCCCGCAACATTTTGGGGGTGGCCCTCAAGCCGCCACCCGAGGCGGTTTCGCCCATCGCGCCCGACTTGCATCCGTCACTGACAACCCGGGAGCGGGTGATCCTCCAGACCAAGCCCACCGCATGCGTCTCCTGCCATGGAATCATCAACCCGCTCGGATTCCCGCTTGAGGCATTCGACGCCATCGGCCGGCAGCGGGCGCAGGACAGGGGTAAGCCGGTCGACACGAAAGGTTCTTTCCTGGACAAGGCGGGAGGCAGGCACTCATTCGCTAACGCCATGGAATTGGCTAGTTTCATCAGGGGGAGTCGGGATGCGTGCGACTCGTTTGTGGAGCAGGTATTTCACCACCTCGCCGGCCAACCCGTGCGCGCTTACGGAAGCGGAAGGCCCGCTGAGCTTGGCGAGGCGTTCACCAAGGGGGGCCACAGCCTGAAAAGGCTATGCTGCGAGATCGCGTTGGTCACGGCGCCCGGGAGCGGCACAAGGGTTGCCGAGTCGGGTTCGTCACCGCTTGGCGGGCGGTAACCCGTTGGCCTTGGCGTACGCGTCCCACTTGGCGAGGGCTTCCTGCCGCTTGGCATCCTCAAGGAAACCCATGTTGTAGGTGGAATTCACCTGGAACGGCTGTCCGACCGTGGTGAATCCGAAGCTGTAATCCTTGTGCGACTGGCCCGTGATGTGCACCAGCATGGCCAGGGCGACATCGCGGACCTGGACGACCCCCATCGTTTTCGGGCGAACCTGGAAGTTGTTCATGTGGGTGGTGTCGGAAAGCAGGGGAACAAGGTCGGGAATATTATCCTTGTTTCCAAGCCTGCCAAGGAGGCTGCAGCAAACTCCCCTGCCATGGGGCGGCAGGTTGCCGTTCTTCAGGAGCGAGCGCGCCAGGGTGATGCCATCCTTGAGGTCGTTGTTCATGCAGATGTAGAGGCTCTGCATCTGGGCGTTGATGTCGGTCTGAGACAGCATCCACGACACGACGATCGCGCGGAGGTTTTCGTTCACCGCGACGCCGTTCCTGCCGCTGAGCGAGTTCTGGATGTTCTGGTTGTAGAGCATCGAGGTGATGAAGTGGAGCTTGTCGGTGGGAATGCGCGCCTGCGGATGCTGGGCGGCGAACATGACGATGGCGACATCATTGGTGGAGAACGGGAATCCGCCGCGTTTGGTTCTTTCAGCGTTTTGGAGCGTCTGGAGCAACTGGACCTTGGCCACGATGATGGTTGGCGCGTATTGAGGCCGCGACTCGACATCATCGATGAAGGTGGGATCGCTGCCGTAAATCTCGGCATACGCCTTGCGCGCGTCGGGCCGCTGTCCGAGCACCTTGCGGAACCTTTCCCAGCCGGGCAGGTTGTCGCTGCCGGCGACGAACCGTGTCAGCATGTCGATCTGGTTCTGCTTGCGCAGGGCCAACGACAGGTCGCGGCAGCGCCTGCGGACTTCGGGGTCGGCGTCCGCGCCGCCGGCCTCGATCGCCGCCAGCGCCGCCAGGCCCAATTTCGAGAGGGCCGCTTCGGCTGATTCGCGGGCGGAAAAGTCGTCGGAACCAAGGCGCCTCACCAGCGCGTCGGGACTGGTCTCGGATTGAGCCAGAACCGCCACCAAGACGGATTTGATAAGCCACATGTCACACCGCCGGTCCTTTTGGATGCATCACATTTAATATAAGAGGGGAATTCGTTTCTCCGCAAACAAAACAGGGGGCCGCTGGCGATGCTTTCCGCCGAATCCTGCAAAGGGCGCCGCCACAGGCTCATGGAAGCGCTGGGCCGCGGCGAGACCCTTTGGCTGTCTCACCCGGATTCCCTTCGCTACTTGGCCGGGTTCCATGTCGACCCGTTTTCGCTGGGAAACGGCTTCGGAGGTGTGCTTTCGATTGAGCCTGACGGGACATCCACCCTGTGGCATGACGACCGCATGCCCGATTCGGTCGGTCATGCCCATGCCGACCGCGGGATCGTTGTGCCGTGGTATGACGGGAAGTCTCCCGCGCGCGGCATCCGGACCTTGGCCTTGTGCGACGCCTTGCCCGCCACCTGGACAGGCTGGTTTCACGATCAACCCGGCCGGCATGAGATCCAAAGGCGCGTGGCATGCGCGTTGGCGTCGCTCCGCCGTCGGAAGGATCCCGACGAGATAGCCTTGCTTGAAACCTGTTGCCGGGCGGCCGAGGCGGGCCACGCCTGGGCACGGCGCAACCTGCAACCCGGCATGACGGAATTGCAACTGTACGCGGGCATCAGTTCGGCCTGCTCTCTGGCGGCATCCCGGGCGGTGATTGTGTACGGCGACTTCGCTGTTTCGCCCGGTCCGGAAAGGAAGGGCGGGCCGCCAACCGAGCGAGTCATCAGGCAGGGCGATTTGGTGATCGTGGATTTTTCGGTCGTGATCTTCGGCTACAGGTGCGACTTCACGGCCACCCTCTGCGCCGGTGAAGCCCGCGACCGGCAGCTCGCCATGTTCGAGGTCGCCCGCGAGGGGATGCGACGGGGGGAGTTGGCTCTCCGTCCGGGAACACCGGCAAGGGATGTCCATGCCGCCGTGTTCTCGGCATTCGTGGATGCCGGCATGGCAGAGGCTTTCCCCCATCATGCCGGTCATGGCCTGGGGCTTTCGCACCCCGAGGCGCCGTTTTTCGTGCCCGGTTCGGAGGATCAGGTGCTGGAGGGCGATGTCGTCACGCTTGAGCCGGGAGCCTATGTCGCCGGCGTCGGCGGGTTGCGCATCGAGCACAATTATTTGGTCACTGGATCGGGGCCGGTGGTGCTCAGCCGGCACCACCTGGGCCCCTGACCATGGAGGCGGGTCAGTCGAGGTTCTCGATTGTGATGTTGCGGAAGTGAATCTCGAAACCCTCGCTCTGGAAGCCGACGGGGCCTTCCTTGAGTTCCGATGAGCATGAGGCCACCTTGCGGTTGTTCACGAAGACGGCAACTCCGCCGTTCTTGTCGCATTCGATGCGGGTGGTGTTCCACTGGCCGATCGGCTTGCGGACTTCGTCGAGGGCCTTCTGGTCGAACTGGTTGTCCTTCACCTTGAGGCCGCCCATGGGGAAGATCTTGCCATGGTCCTTGAAGCGGCCCTGGGGTTCGAGGCTCTTGGGGAAAACCTTGTCGAGCGGTGCCTGCATGTGGATAAGCGCGCCGGAGTTGCTGTCGGGGGTGCTTCCCTCGGGGTAGCGCCAGTCGAACTGGAACTTGTAGTTGGAGAAGCTTTTTTTGGTCCCGAGGTAGCAGAACAGCTTGCCCTTGGTGACGATGACGCCGTCTTGAACCACCCAGTTTTCCTCGGGAGTCACCTTGGTTTTGGCCTGGTGCTTGGGTTCGGTGACAACGGTCCATCCTTCAAGGTTCTTGCCGTTGAAAATGGCCTCGGGCTTGGCGGCATGGCTGAATCCGGCGGGGGCGGCCATCAATGCGGCCAGGGAAAGCAATCGGATCATGAAAATGGCTCCGGTCATGGTGGGGAGGGATAGATCTGGGGTATCGTAAACCCCGCCGGGGTCGAACTCAACAACCTGCTGCCTGAATTGACGGGTCAATGGCAAGGCCCTAGCATCATATTTCACAGGAGAGGTGACAGAGCGGCCGATTGTGCAGCACTGGAAATGCTGTGTGGGGGCAACTCCACCGGGGGTTCGAATCCCCCCCTCTCCGCTCCTTGAAAACAGGTCACGCTCATCTCGGTTGGTGAACGCCGGCTTACGGCGGGCAAACGCCGTGATGGGCTGGGGATTCCCCGGGCTAAGGAACCCCCGGGCTGACGCCCGGGGCTCACCTCAACTCGGACGCCCGGGGTTCGCCTTACTTTCTTCAAACTCCCTGTATTGGTGAGCGCCGGGTGTCAGCCCGGCGAATCCCCGTTCACCTTCCGGCGTGGGAAACCTCGCCGAAAGCGGCCTGATGACCAGGCGAACGAACAGGTCCCTTAGCCGACCGCAGTTCAGCCGTTTCCCTGACGCTGTTTTAAATGTTTGAGTTAGGTTGGTGACTCTGATAAAAATCCAAATAAACTATATTAAAAAGAGCCCCGAATGGAGCCGAAGGTGGAGTGAGTTGGGTGCACTAAATTCACCCGCTCACTCCGGTGCTTCGTGCCTCCGTTGGTGGTTCTATTTGAAATAACCAATTGCGCATTATTGTTGTATTAGACTTATCAATTTAACTCATCTATTTGAATTTTGCGCTGGAGCAGGCTTCCAACAATCCGCGGGATCGGGGTTCCGCCCGGTCAACGGGTGCCCGGGAGACGAGCCGTGGCCGGGATCTTTTCCAGATTCCCAGCCATGTCCTTGGCAACGGCCTCGACGATGAGCGGCCCCGAGGGGGCATCATCCCACTCGGCAACCCAGTCGATGCCATTGACGACGGCCGCCACCTTGCGAGTTGAGGATCCCGCGGAAAGCGTGACCGCCACATGGCCGACGGAATTGTTGTCGGTGGAGACGCCGGCGACACGGACGCGGGATCCTTGGCGGATGACACCGGTGACAACCGTCGCCGGGGGCATGTCATCCACGAGCGCGGGTGCCGCCGGAAAAGCCGCGTCCTTGGCCTCGGCAGCCCGCGACTCATCACCCGTCAGGCCGGCAACGGGGGCGAATCGCCCGGGTTCCGCCTTGAACTCGCCGGACTTCACGCTGACAACCATCATGGTTTTTCCCGTCGCGTTCCAATCGTGCAGATAAACGGGAACTCCCTTGGAAGTCTTGGGAGTCGGCCGGGGTCCCCCTCCCAGGTTCACGGCGGCCTTCTGCCTGGAATTGTCGTTCCAATTCAAGAAATTCACCCCGCGGAAATGGGAGACGGCCTTGCCGGTGGGGTTGTCGTCTGAAATCTGGATGAGCGGCATTCCGCCGCTGCGGCATGAGTCGAAGGTGATTCCGTCGACCACAAGGGTGCCGTATTGGATGCTGAGGTCATCATGTCCGCGATTGAACGGTTCGGTGTTGGTCTGGCTGATGAGCACATCGCTGAGATACCAGCCGTCGAAGTGGGGATGGTAAATGCCGTAAGCGGCCTTGTGGATCGCGAGATTGCTGACGCGAAGGTTGGGAACCTGGGCGCGAAACGCGTAATGCACATCCCAGATCCTGAGATTCCTGACGACAAAGGGATGCGCGGCGTCGGGGCCAACCCGCGCGACTCCCTCCCCGAGGTTGACTCCGTACAAGCCGTGGCTGGAGTGCGCCTCGTTGTCGTCAAACCTGACGAACGGCAAGGTCCGCGGGTCAGTGGCCCTGGTGGCGCCATCCGGCTGCCTGATGGGGAACATCAGCTTGAGGGCGCTGGTGGGCGTGGCCTCGTAGCGGAAGCCGTAGTTGCCACATTCGGCGGCGACATTCCTCGTGAAGGAATTCAGGCTGCAGGTCCACCAGAACCCGGCCCCCTCGTTGCCGTCGAATGGCAGGACCTGCTTGGGCAACCTCTTTCCCGGCTTGGCCCCGATGGCAAGGTTGCGGTCGAGCACATTGAAAGCCTCGGTGCCATCCTCCAGGAAGAACCCGTGTCCGATGCTCTGGTATCCCACATTGTCGCGGGCGACAAGGTAGTCGGTGCCATGGATCGTGAGCCAGCGATTATGGCTATCCCATATGGAATTGCCGATTACGGCGCTTCCCCGCATGGAGTCGCGGCACAAGTGGAAATGGAGGGCGTAGCGGCCCAGCGTGTCCTTCTTGCCGAGGTGGCGGAACTCCGTGTGGGTGAGCGATCCGGAAGAACCGTTGTGGTACATGGTGTGGCCGCGGATGCCCGCCGGATCGGCCGACTCGACAACGATGTTGCGGCTGAGGTTGGCGACTTCGGCGCGGTAGCCGCCTTCTCCCAGGTGCGACATCGCGAGAGGTTCGGCCAATTTCAGGATTGAGCCGTCAACCGAACTGATGATCCGCTCCTCCGCCTCGGAACGGCCGTTGGCCGCCCCGTGAACCTGGCTGCCGGTGATGACGACGCGATCGCCGGCCTTCCAGCCGGTGACGGGTTCGGCAAGCGAGAGGGTTGTGTCGCCGCGGCCGGCATTCGCCCCGAGTTTCACCCAGGCGCGGCTCATCGGCCGGCCGTGGGATTCCCATCTTCCACCGCAGCACACGATCGCCGGGCAGGATTCCTTGTTCATGCCCGCGACATGATGAAGGCGGATTTTGGCCGACTTGGCGATCGGCTTCCCGGGCGCGCCGATCAGCAATGCCGTTTCGCCTTCGGCTGATCCCGGCGAGCGGCCGGGGTGTTGCATGTCGCAATCAAAACCGTCCTCGGAATACTCGTCACCCGGCTGAACCTTGATGAGCCCGGCATTGAGTTCGGTGTCCTTGTCGGGGTTGAAATCCAGTACGCCACTGACACAGATGCCCCGGATCACCGCGGGGCTTTTGATGTCATGAGTGACATGGTGGCCTTGCCTGATGAGAACTCGGGCACCAGCGGCCGGAACGGCGTTGGTTTCCCAGGTTTCAGCAGCCGACCACGGCCCGCTTTTCGCCGACCGCGTGACAGGTTCGGCGGCGTTGGCCATCCCCATGCAAAGTGCCGCGATGACAGGCAAGATCTGGCGCATTGAAAACCCCACGAAATTTCAACAAATTCAAAATCAGACATGAATCTAAACTTGCCTTGGTCTACCGGCAATGAGGCGCCCGGGCGCGTTGGATGGGTGGAAGGATTCGCCTGATTCAACATTGCGGAGGCGGGCGGGGTGAATTCCAAAACCCCGGCCTTTACTGCTTTCGCATCAGCGGGGCTTGGCCGATCCATGGATCATGGTCGCCAAGGCATCCATGCCCCGGCGAGGCTTGGAAGGCAAAAAAGTCAATGGCCAACGGCTCATCAATCCGATTCGTCCGGTACAACGATGGCTTCGATGTTGACAGCCAGGCCAAACCCATGGATCACCCGCGATGAAGGATCCGCGCCAATTCACCAGCGATGTCTTTCAGACCGTGTGCGAGTGGTTCGCCCATAAAAAGGAAACACTCGAAACCATGATCGGCCCGGGTGTCCCGTTCCGCGATTGGATCGCCTCGGAAGCCTTCCTCGCCTGCAAGGCGCGGGAAGCGACCTACCCTTTTTGCGAGGTGGAGGCAGGCCCCAGCTATGCCAGCGAGGGTATTGGCCCGGGAACACCGTCGGAAGAAGTTGGCGACCTGCGGGTTGGCGGCCCCGACGCGGGCGCCAACCATTGCTGGTTATTCGCGGAATTCGCTTTCCTTGGAGGAACGGCGTCTCTCGCCGGGCCCGCGGAGATTGAAGCCCGGGCGGCACGACTGCTGCGGCTTGGGTGGAAGAAGTCGTCATCCCTCCTGGTGGTCGTGTTGGCCAGCCATGGCGATCCCATGAAGGAGTGGGCGGGCTACCTCGCCAACAGCGGCCCATGGAATCGCCCGGCGTTGGCCAGGCCATTCGTCATCAACCTTGCGGGGGGCGGATCGGTGGCATTCAAGGCGATCGACATCAAGCGTGATCCTGCCGACACCATCACCAGCGGGGCATGACCGGGGCCGCGGCATGGAGAATACCGGCCAGATGGTTTCGATCGGCCCGTGGCATCAAAACCCGGGAGGTATTTATTTTTTATTTGCCTTTTCTCATATCAATAATAAATGTTTTCCGAAGACGGCAGGCGCGACCTGTTGCCAAGGCCCCTGAAACCGCATGGTTGCGCCGAGTTTCACCCGACACCTCCATTCCTTCGGGCGAGGCATCGGGATGATCATGGCGTGCGCTGAAGGAGATCAAATCCGGTTGATGTCGCGGCCAAAAGCGAATGCCCTCAGGCGGTCGAGCGGCACAAGCACCTTGCTGCGTAGGCTCATAAGCTGCGACCAGGTGGCGATCCGCCACTGTTGATAAGCCCAAAATCCAGAATAGCCAGCGCCAATGCCTTCCGAGTCGGCCATGACGGCGGAACCGCCTCCAATGAACGAACTGATTCCCCAAGGTTTCCATTTGAAAGGGGCCAATTTCCGACCCGTTGAACGGGCATTGAAAGATTCAGCTAAATACGATCCTTGTTGTTCTGCGACCTGCGCCAGTTGCGGCAGGTTTTGTCCAGCAGGCCTGGCGCAATCGCCAAGTGCGTAAACTTCGGGCAAGCCAGGAACCTTCAGGGTGTCATCGGTGATGAGACGCCCGGCCCTGTCCTTGGAGCAAGCCAGCGCGGAGACAAGAGGCGAGGGCGCGAATCCGACCGACCACAGGACCATGCCGCACGGCAGCAGTTCACCTCCGGGCAGCCGGACGCCACCTTCCTCCACGGCCTCAATGCGGACCCCGGTGCGAATGACCAAACCGCGTCTTGCGAATTCGGCATGCACATAATCACGCAACGATCGGTCATACGCTGAAAGCACCGAAGCTCCGGCGTCAAGCACTGTGACGCGCGTTTGGCCGCGAAGATGAGGGTAGGCGCGGGGCAAATCAGCGCGAATGAATTCAAACAATTCGCCGGCGAATCTTATGCCGGTCGGACCGCCGCCAACGACCACCAGATGAAGCAGGCGCTCGCGCTCCTCCTGCCGCACTCCCGGCAGGGAGGCGCGCTTAAGATTGGCGATCAGCGCGCGGCGGATGCGGCGGGCGTCATCGATTTCCTTGAGACAATAGGCATGCTTCTCGACACCGGGAATCCCGAAGGTGTTGGTGACGCTGCCCACCGCCAGCACCACGGCGTCGTAAGGTTGCTCCCACCTTGTCTCGCCAACTGCGGAATGGCAGTGGGCGACGCGCTTATCCAGATCAAGGCTCATCGCCCATCCGAGCATAAAGCGGGTTTTGGCCCGAAGCGGACGGACGGGCTCGATGACCGTGCGGAATTCCACTGTGCCGACGGTGGTGCTTGGCAACAGCGGCGTGAAAACGAAATGATTGCGTGGGCTAACGACAGTCACATCGAAAGCCCTTGGGCTGATCCGGCTAAGCAGTGAAAAGGCACCGAAACCGGTACCCAAAACAAGCAGTCGCGGCTTGGATATTCCCGGTACCCCAATCACATGGATATGCTTCCCAGGCCTTGGTGGAATCAGGGCCACGGCCCACCTCAAGCCGGGATGGGCCTTTCTGCAAATGAGGCGTTGGAAACGGCCGGCACCACTGGTTAATTTTCCCATCGACCCGGTGCTATGACTACTTCGCAGATATTTCTTGGCCGTATTGACCCGCCGAGAGATAAAAGATAGTTGACGGAAACAAAGCTGTTATTCAAGATGGCTGCGCAACATCCACGCGTTCTTCTCATGGATGTCCAGCCGCCTGGTTCCCAAATCGGCGCTTGCATGGTCGTCGGTTTCATTGGCAACCGCCACGACTCGTCGCGCGGCCGAAGCGACGGCTTCCTGGTCTCCTGAAAGGGCCCGGATCATCTCGATGGCCTGAGGTCGGCCTACTTCCTCCTTGACGGCACTCAACTTGGCAAAGTCAGAGTAGCTTCCCGGCGCAAACGCCCCTAGCGCCCGAATGCGTTCGGCGATTTCATCCACCGCTGTCGCGAGTTCCGTGTATTGGCTTTCAAACAAGGTGTGAAGGGTCGTGAACATCGGCCCCGTCACATTCCAATGAAAACTTTGGGTTTTCAAATAAAGCGTGTAGCTGCTGGCAAGAAGGACGGACAAGGCTTCCGCGACGATTTCCTTCGACATGATGAGACTCCCCCAATGGAATCAAAGTTGATCGAAGTTGGTTTATGATGTGTTTTGCCCGTTGGCATCCTCATGCCGGTGTGACCAGGCGCGCCGAGGAGATGTTCGCGCGATACGCGTTCCGGTTTTTCCTGGGCCGCAACGAAACGCTCCGGGATGCCAGGACGCTGCTACAGGCTCATTCGGAGTATGTGAAGTCCAAGGGCAGCCTCAAGGCCCTTGTGGCCCCGCTGCTTTCCTCCGATTCGTTCCTGTACCGCACCTCGGATCCTTGACATCACATCGGTTCCATGGAGCGTGTCCATGGTCCGATGGTGCTGATCGGCGAAACCGGGTTCGTGTCCGCGAACCGGTGAACTCGCGGGAGGAAAATGGCAGCGCCATCGACATGGAGGCGAGGTTTGCCAAGGCTGGAAACACCCGTTATCTGGAACACGCTTCTGGCTGTCCGGTCTTCGGGCTGGCATGGGCCGGCGGCCGGGTGTTCACGGCCACTGGCGATGGCAAGGTGAGGGGGCACGAACCCAATTCTGGCAAGCAGGAATTGGAATATGCCGGCGTGACCGAATGGCTTTGATGCGTTGCCGCCTCGCCGGCCACAAGGCGAGTCGCAACGGCAGGTTTCGACGCGCATCCCGTGAATTGGGGACCGGGTTTTCACGCCTACTTATGATCGCATTGTGATTTACAAATAGTTTGTTTCGATCGGAACCACTCAATGGGCTCCAGCGTCCTTAAATTGGTCCAAAATTGCCCCGATCTGACTTTTTCAACCCCCGCAATCGCTGGCATGGCGATGAAAACGATGTGAAATAACTGCTCCCAAGGAGAACGATCTCATGGACAGGCGCACCCTCCTCAACACCTTTTCCGCCGGGGCCGTGGCCCCCCATCTTCTTCCGCTGGTGGCCCGCGCCGAGGCGGAGGCGAACGGCCGGAAGCCCATGCGTTTCGTCTTCCTCCTCGAAGGAAATGGCCTTTGGCCCGAGCATGTGATGCCCAAGGGCTTCAAGCGCCCGGAGATCAAGAATCCTCGGGGTGGCGACCATCACTTCGAGAAGATGAACGGTGCCGAGACCCTCATCGACATGCCGCTGGGCGGCCCCGAGGGACAGCTTCCCGAGGCTTTGTCACCGCTGGACAAGCACATCAACCGGGTCACGCTCCTGACCGGGCTGTCAGGCCGTGTGGCGGGTGGCGGGCATGGTTGCGGTTACGGCGCGCTGGGCGCCTTCCCCGCCGTCGCCGGTCCCAAGGACATCACGATTGACGCGGCGCTGGCCAGGACCAGCCCCGCCATCAGGCAGATGGTGGGCCTTGGCTTTCTCCACGCCCCGGCGAACGCCCCGCCGATGTTCGACGGCTTTTCCGCCTATGGCCCCAACCAGAAGGTCTCCTTCATCCAGGATCCCGTACTGGCCCACAAGGTTTTGTTCGGCAAGGTCGTGGGCGGAGATCCCAAGGGCGAGGTGGGCGCGCAGTCGATGGTGCTCGACGCGATCGCCGAGGATATCCGCCAGCTTCGCCCGCGCATGCCGGGCGAGGAGGGGCGCAAGCTCGAGCGCGCCGCCGACGCGTTCTCCTCGATCCGCCAGCGACAGGAGAGGTTGGGCGAGATCGACCCGGCCCGCATTCCCAAGCTGAGGTCCGACTTCCACGGATCGATGGATGAGACCACCCGGATGAAGGCCCACCTGGAGCTTGCCGCCACGGCGCTCATCACCGGCCTGACCAACACGGTCACGCTCTGTTCCGGTGTCGGATATCCCACCTGGAAGGGTTTGGGCCTCACGATCGACACCCATGAGATCGGCCATGGCGCCACCGATCCCGCCCGGGTGGCAATGCGCGTCAAGATTCGGCAATTCAACGCCAGCCTCATCGCCAAGCTGGTCGAGACCCTCGAGGCGGTTCCCGAGGGTCAGGGAACCATGATGGACAATACGCTCATCGTGTACCTGAGCGACTCGGCGGAAACCCACCACTGCGTCTGCATGGAATGGCCGATGGTGCTGGTTGGAAACCTGGGTGGCAGGCTGAAGACCGGTGGCCGATTCCTGAACCTTCCGAAATACGGCGCCAAGGGCCATGCCACGGTGGCGCAGTTCTATAGTTCGCTACTCCATGCCGCCGGAGCGCCCGTCAACCAATTCGGCATGAAAGACCGCTTACTGGTCGAAGCCGGCCTCGACCAGCGGGAACCGTGGAGCCGCGTCATCGGCTGATGAGCGAGGGAATCATGGCGCCAGTCACGCACCAGGCCTTCGGGCCACCGGGACCTTGTGTTCCGAAGGCGACCAATCCGGGACTCCTCCTGGCGACTGTCGCCCTGCTGGTGTGCCGGGATCCAATGGTTTCAGCGGAGTTCCGGCATGCCTTGGTGATCGGGCAATCGAATTACAAGTCAGGGCCGGTGAAGGCGGGATCCCTCAACGCCTCCGCCGTCGCGGAGGCTCTTGTCTCGCGGGGCTTCAAGGTCACCAAGGCTGAAAATCTGGCGACAATCAAGGACCTCGACGAGGCCGTGAAATCGTTCGCCCAAGGCGTGCCCACGGGGGCAACGGCACTTGTGTATTATTCAGGCAAGGTGGCCCCCGCGCCGGTCAACCCCGCCATGAAGGATGCCCGCAACCAGACCGCGTTGGTGGCGCTCGACGGAAGCCCGCAGCCTGTTTCGGTTTTCCTCAGGCCGGTGGTTGTTCCCTCATTCGCCCCTTATGGCTATGGTTTCCAGGGAATCCAGAGCGGCAGCCGGATCAACCTTATGATCATCGACGCGCCTCGCGCCGAACCCCACAAGTCGGCGCCAGGGGCGCCCCATGCCGATCCTACGCCTGATACCCTTCTTCTTTTCCGGAATGGAACTGATGGGGACGCCGTCTTGGACCCCCCTGTTCTTTCTCCCTTGGCGAGGCGGCTTGTCGACGGTCTCAACGGCCCCAAGTCGCTCGACCTAGTGATTTCAGGCCTGTCGACCGACATGGCCTCGACACTGGCCGGGGGCGAACTGCGCCGATTGGCCTCGGCCCCGTCGAGGGCCGCGTCACCACCGGCCGCCCTGGTGGCTGGCCGCGTTCCGGGTGAGGAATGGGTTGACGCGAGCGGCATGGTGTTCTGCTGGAGTCCTCCCGGCAGGTTCGTCATTGGCAGCCCGGCCGGTGAACCGGGAAGGCAGCCCGACGAGACCCAGGCCGATGTTTCCTTCGCCAGCGGCTTCTGGATGGCCAAGCACGAATTGAGCTATCGCGAAAGTGTGTTTCTGGGGGGAGGGGCCTACCTGTCGACGGGAGACCACAAGCTCCATCCCCTGAACCTGATCCGGATGGATCATGTCGCGAAGATCATCGCCGCGGCCAACGCCAAGGCACCCGCCGGTTGGGAGTACGGCCTGCCGACGGAGGCGGAGTGGGAATACGCTGCCAGGGCCGGAACCACGACCGCCTACAGTTTCGGAGCCAACCCGGCCGACCTGGCCCGCCATGGCAACTTCGCCGACCAGTCGCTCCGCAACGGCGATTGCTTCGGCGAGCACGCTCGCACGCACAAGTCGAGGATGGAAACCCCCATTTATTTTGGAGATCGTCAAACAGGCCTTTTTTCCTACGCCCACGCCTCCTGGAACGATTCCTCCCCGTCAATCGCCAGGGTCGGCACCTACCTGCCGAATGCCTGGGGCCTATGCGACATGCACGGGAACATTTCCGAGGCGACGAGTACGATTTACGACGCCACGCGACTGGCGCCGGTTGTGCCCCCGCAGGGGCGCGCCGCCTGGTCCGGCCGTCCTGAAAACCAGAAATACGCGCTGGGCAGCGTTTGCAAGGGCGGCAGTTGGGCCAGCGTCCACGGATCGTGCCGGTCGGCGTTCCGGGGTTGGAGCAGCGTGACCGACAACATCGTCGGCGTCCGCCTGGTGCTGCGCGGGCGGGATTCCATCGCCGATGTCCCGCCCAACCGGTGGACCACGCTCGTGGCCTCGTCGTTCTCCACGACATCGGGTGCCGAAACCAGGCGGGAACCCGACGGAACGCTCCTCGTGACAGGCAAGCCTTTTGCGGGCGAGACCTACTCCATCAACTGCCCGGTGCCCGCCGGGATCGAGCCGATCGCCCTGAGGATCGAACTGCTCGCCGACCCCTCGCTGCCCCGCGGGGGCCCCGGAAGGCAGTTGAATTCAGGGTCGTTTTCCATCGCGGAGATTTCGCTAGGCGCGTCTCGCGGCGGCGCCGCGGCGCCCGTCGAGGTGCTTGACGCCTATTCCGATTTTACCGCGGCCCAGCAGGCGTCCATCCGCAACCTGGCCGATGGCGATGCGGAAACGGCCTGGGGCGCCGCCGGTGATGGAAAGAACCATGAGCTTGTGCTCACCATCGCGCCGCGTTCCCGGACGGGCCATGATGGAGCGCTCTGGCGGCCCGCGGCGGTCAATTCCGGGTCCGTCAAGTCGCTGTCCATCGGGATCAGGCACGCGGAGGTTCCGGGCCAGGCCCCGGCTACGATCGGCAAGTTCCGAGTTTCGGTCCTTCATGAGACTCCAGCGGCGGCCAACGGGGAGGCGAGGCCATGAACCCCATGATCGTCAGGGCCCTGATGGCTTGTTCGGCCCTATTCCTGCCGCCCATGGCATGGGGTGCCGCCGCGGCGGCGGCACCACCGGAAATCGGGCCTTGGCTTTCCCAGCATTGCGGCGGATGCCATTCCCGGGAAAACAAGAAGGGCGGGTTCGTGCTCGAGGGGGTCGCGCGCTTTGCCGACGCCACTCCCGACGCGTGGGGCAGCATCCATGAGCAGTTGCAACTCGGGCTGATGCCCCCGGGCCAGCGCAAGCAGCCTGCCGTTGCCGAGAGAACCGCCGTGGTCGCGTGGATCGCCGGGTCGATGGCCAAGGCGGGCCATCATGTCCGCGACAAGCTTTCCCTGCCCAATTACGGCAACTATGTGCCCCATGAACCGCTTTTCCGCGGCGCCGCCCATCCGGCGCCGGCGACGATCGCGCGCGCCTGGCGAATCCGCCCCGATGTCTATCAGAGCCGGGTTCCCAACGGCATCCAGCCGTTCTCACTGCTTCCGGGACAGCAGGTCTCCGACTATTCAAGCCTCTACGAATTGGATGAGTCGGCCGCCGAGGTGGTTCTCTCCAACGCCCAGGGGCTTGTCGAAAGCTGGGTGAAAGGACAGTACGCCGGCCTTCTCAATCAAAAAACCGACCTCGCGCCCGCCGCGCTCGAGGGCGCGCTCAAGCAGTCGTTTGAGAAGGCCCTCGGGCGTCCCCCTGCCCCCAAGGACCTCGAGCGTGTGCGCGCCTTGTATGCCAAGGTCGCTGGCGCCCATGGCCGGGAGCGCGCGCTTCGCTCGGCGCTGGTGTACCCGTTTCTTCTTCCCGAGGCCTACTACCGGATCGAACTAGGCGCCGGAAACGCCGACAAGGATGATCGCCGTCGGCTTTCGCGCCAGGCGTCGCTGGCGGCGATCCAACTGTCGTTGTTCGGCGACAGGCGCCCGCCTCAATTGCAGGCGCTGCTGGCGGATGACAAGGTTGGCCTCGAATCTCCCGACGAGGTCGCCAAGGTTGTCCTCGCTATCCTCGAGCCGGAAAAACCGGGCGCGCCCAACGCGCGTCTGCTCCAATTCCTTGACGAATACTTCGACTACCGCAAGGCGACAGGCGTGTTCAAGGAAACGCCGATCCCCCTTGGCAGTTCCTACAGGCCGAATGAACTCGTCAACGAGACCTCGCGGGTGATTGCCAGGATCGTCGCGGACGACCGCGATGTCCTTCGGCGCCTTTTGACCACGCGCGACGCGTATGTCGCCAACCGCGTGATCTACGGCCGGCACGAATCCGATTACGCCATCTACAACCTCCCGCCCGACTTCAAGCAGGATGGACTGGTATCGCTTGATCCGGCTTCCAGGTGCGGCATCCTCACCCAACCCTCCTGGCTCGTGTCCCACTCCGGCAATTTTGACAACGACCCCGTGCGAAGGGGCAAGTGGATCCTCGAGCACCTTCTTGGCGGCAAGGTTCCCGACATCCCGGTGACGGTCTGCGCCGTCGTTCCCGATGACCCGAAGCGCACCCTGCGTGATCGCTTCAGCATGGTTTCCAAGGACGCCTATTGCTGGAAGTGCCATTACCAGATGAACCAGTTGGGAATGCCTTTCGAGACATACGACCATTTCGGCCGCCACCGTCTTCAGGAATTGAACCGCCCCGTTGATTCCTCCGGCGCCGTGGTTGACAGCGGCGAACCTTCCCTTGACGGACCCGTCAAGGACGCCGTCGAGCTGATCGAGCGGCTCGCGGCATCCAGGCGCGCCGAGGAGATGTTCGCGCGATACGCGTTCCGGTTTTTCCTGGGCCGCAACGAAACGCTCCGGGATGCCAGGACTCTGCGACAGGCTCATTCGGAGTATGTGAAATCCAAGGGCAGCCTCAAGGCCCTTGTGGCCTCGCTGCTTTCCTCCGATTCGTTCCTGTACCGCACCTCGGAGCCTTGACATCGCATCGGTTCCATGGCGCGTGTCCGTGGTCCGATGGCGCTGATCGGCGGAACCGGGTTGATCGGCGGTTTTTTGCCATTACCCCCTCAGGCCGCCGGAGGGAAGTTGACGGATGGACGGATCTGACGGCGCTTGTCGGGCCGTTGGGTGCGGGAATAGTGTGCGCGCCGTTGTTGCGCCGGTTGATTTTCCGGTAGAATTTCATGATTGATCCTGCCAGCGCGTGCCGGAATCCCCGGCGCCTGACCACCAAGCCGAGCTGATGCCTTGCCGAGGACCAGCATGAAACCGTTCACTCCCGCGATCATCGCCATGCTGGCCGCCTTGGCCGCCCCGGCCCGCGCCGAACCGGAAGGGCTCAAGCTTTTCGAGGAGAAAATCCGGCCCGCCCTGGTGAAGCACTGCTACGCGTGTCATTCCGCGCAGGCCCGCGACGCCAAAAAGCTCAAGGGCGGCCTGTACCTCGACTCGGCGGCGGGCGTTGCCGCGGGGGGCGAATCCGGCCCGGTGATCGTGAAGGGAAAATCGAAGGAAAGCCTCCTGGTGAAGTCGCTCAGGCATGAGGGGCTGGAAATGCCCCCGAGCGGCAAACTGCCGGACGACCTGATCGCCGACTTCGCGAAGTGGATCGACATGGGAGCGCCCGATCCCCGCACCGGTGAGGCGGCCCTGGCCTCCAAGCAGCGTTCCATCAGCGTTGAGGATGGCCGCAACTGGTGGGCCTTCCGCCCCCTCGCGGTTTCCAAGGTTCCCGCCACGGACAACCCCGTGGACGGGTACATCCGCGCGGCCCAGCAAGCCAAGGGTATCAAGCCGGCACCTCGGGCTGCGAAGGAGAAACTGCTCCGGCGGGCCTACTTCGACCTCATCGGCCTGCCTCCCACCCCGGCGCAACTGGAGTCCTTCCTCGGCGACTCGTCGCCGGGAGCCTTCGAGAAGGTGATCAACGACCTGCTTTCCCATTCGGCCCATGGAGAGCGTTGGGCCCGCCATTGGCTCGACACCGCCCGCTACGCCGAGAGCGGCGGATACGAATTCGACGGCTTCCGTCCGGGGGCCTACCATTACCGCGACTGGGTCATCAAGGCGCTCAACGCCGACATGCCCTACGACGAGTTCATACGCCTGCAATTGGCGGGCGACCTTCTCAAGCCCGAATCGATCGATGGTGCCGCCGCTACCGGCTTCCTTGTCGCTGGTCCCTTCCCCGGGCAGATCACGGCCAAGACGGTTGAACGGATCCGTTACGACCAGCTTGACGACATGCTCATGACCATCGGCGGTTCGATGCTGGGGCTCACGATCGGTTGCGTGCGTTGCCACGAGCACAAGTACGACCCGATCCCGCACAAGGACTATTACGGCCTCGCCTCGGCCCTGGCGCGCACGGTGCAAGGCACCAAGAACATGGACATCGACCCCGAGGCCACCGCGCGCGCCCTCGAAACGCACAAGGTCCAAGGTGAGGCGCCGAGGACGGCGCTGGAGGGATTCGTCTCGACCCAACTTCCCGGCCGGTTCTCCGCCTGGGCCAAGGCGGAATTATCCAAGCTTCCACCCGCCCCGCGTTGGCAATGGCTAGAACCCGTCGCCTATGAGGCGGAGCGGTCGTTCCTCAAGTCCACGGCAGGAGGCGTGATCGCCCATGATGGCAACATCACGCCCGGCGCGGCCCGGCGACAGCGCGGCAGGCCGGCGGCCGCGGGGGCGGGCGAACATTTCCGCCTGACATTCCAAACACACCAGCAAAACCTGACGGCCCTGAGGTTCGACCTGTTCGCCGACAAGGCCCTGCCCCAGCGCGGCCCCGGACTCAACGCCGACGGCAGCTTCCAGTTGGCCGAGATCACGCTCCAGGCGCGCCCGCTGGATCCGGCTTCCAAGGCAGCGCCGGTGAAGGTGAAGCTCAAGGCCGCATACGCGGCGGCGGAGGATCCGAACCAGCCGCTGGCCAACGCCTTGGACGGCAAGCCCGCGACGGCCTGGGTTGTCAAGGCGACCGCCAAGCGCGACAACGCCGCCATCCTCGAATTCGACTCGCCGCTTGCCGGCTCCGCGGAAGGCACCGTGCTGGAACTCGACCTGGTGTTCAAGGACCAGGGCATCGGGCGACTGCGCGTTTCGGCCACCACCGAGCCCGGTCCGGCCACATGGGCCGGCGACACGGCCGGCCAGCACGATTCCGAACTCAAGGCCCTGGCCCCTCTGGCCTCCAAGCCGATGCCCGGGCAGGTCGGGCTTTCGCTGGCCCGCTGGTTCGCCCCTCGCGACGCGGAGACGGCCAAGTTCGTGCGGGCGGTGAGGGATCACGAGGCCGCCGCTCCCCGGCCTAATATGGCGGAGGTCTACACGACCGCCGCTGGCGGGCAGGATGTCTATTTCCTCCGCCGCGGGGAGGTGGACAACAAGCAGGGCAAGGCGGAGCCGGGGTTCGTCCAGGCCTTGTGGCGGGGCGCGGGCGCGCCCGTCGCCCGGCAGGGTGTGGAACCACGCGTGGCGCTCGCCGAATGGATGACCGACATGAACAGCGGCGCCGGCCCCCTCCTGGCGCGGGTGATCGTCAACCGCCTCTGGCAGCATCATTTCGGCCGGGGTATCGTCGCCACTCCCAATGACTTCGGCGCCCAAGGGGAACGCCCCAGCCACCCCGAACTGCTCGAATATCTCGCGTCCGAGCTGGTCAAGGGCGGATGGAGGCTCAAGCCGATCCACCGGATGATCATGCTCAGCGAGACCTTCCGGCAATCTCACGAGGCCGATCCGGCGAACCTCGCGGTCGATCCCGAGAACAAGCTGTTCTGGCACCACCGCCCCCGCAGGCTGGAGGCGGAGGCGATCCGCGACGCACTGCTCGCGGCCGGCGGCAACCTGGATCCGGCGATGTACGGGCCGAGCGTGCTCGACAACTCCATGAGGCGGAGCATCTACCTGCGCGTCAAGCGCAGCGAGTTGCTCCAGGTGATGACCGTCTTCGACGCTCCCGAGCCGACGGCAAGCATCGGGGAGCGCCCCGTGACCACCGTTCCCACCCAGGCCCTGGTGATGATGAACTCGTCGCTGGTGCGCCAGCAGGCCGAAAAGCTCGCGGACCGCGCGCGGCCGTCTCCCGGCGAGCCCGTGGCCATGTCGGTGGAGCGCGCCTACCGCATCGCGCTGGGCCGCGATCCGAGCCCCGCTGAATCGCAGCGGATGACGGCATTCCTCGCGGCGCAGGCGGTCGGGTCGTCCGATTCGGGCCGCAAGGCGCTGGTGGAATGCTGCCACACCCTGCTGTGCCTGAACGAGTTTGTGTATGTCGATTGACGGAAAATCCACCGGGGGTCATCCCATGCCGAACAATTTTCCAAGCCGCCTGGCCTTGCCGGGCCGCCGCAGGTTCCTTGCCGAGGCCGGCCTCGGTTTCGGAACGCTGGCCCTCTCGAACCTGCTGGGGGAGGAGGCGGCCGCCGCCGCGGCCGCTCCCCTGGCCCCCAAGTCGCCCCATTACCCGGGCAAGGTGAAGTCGATCATCTGGCTGTTCATGACCGGCGGACCCTCCCAAGTCGACACATGGGACTACAAGCCCGAGTTGCAGAAACGCGATGGCCAACCCTTGGCCGGGGCCGATCCCAAGACCGGGTTCTTCACCACCAGCGGCAAGTGCCTGGCCTCGCCGTTCAAGTGGGCGCAGCATGGAAAGTCGGGTACCTGGGTGCCTGAAATTTTCCCGTACCTGTCGCGCCATGTCGACAAGATGTGCTTCCTGCACTCGATGCACCTGCGGCAAAACAACCACGCCCCGGCTTCCATCGAACTGATGTGCGGCACGAACCGTCCGGGCCTGCCGGCGCTCGGCGCTTGGGAAACCTACGGCCTTGGCGCGCTCAACAGCAACCTGCCGGCTTATGTGGTGATGCACGACACCAGGCCCCGCGGCGACGACCAGATCTGGTCGGCGGGCTTCCTGCCGAAGACCTTCCAGGCCATGGCGCTCGACTCCCGTCGCAAGGAGGCGATCGACAACCTCGCCCGCGGCGCCGCGCACAGCGATCCCCAGCAACGGGCCCAACTCGACCTCATCCGGGAGTTGAACCGGGAGCACGCCTCCACGAGGCAGACCCAGGCCGACCTCGCGGCCCGGATCGATTCCTACGAGTTGGCCTACCGCATGCAGATGGCCGCTCCCGAGGCGCTTGACCTTTCCCGTGAATCGGCGATGACGCAGGCGATGTATGGCCTTGAGCGGCCGGAATGCGCCACCTTCGCCCGCCAGTGCCTGCTGGCCCGCCGGTTGGTCGAACGGGGCGTGCGCTTCGTCCAGATCTTCGCCGGCAAGGGTGTCGCGGGTGATGGAAGCGTCGGCGATGTGCCGTGGGATTGCCATTCCGACCTCCAGTCCAACCACCGTTCCTGCGGCCTGCACACCGACCAGCCCGCCGCCGCCCTGCTGGCCGACCTCGAATCGCGCGGGATGCTCGACAGCACCCTCGTGATCTGGGGTGGCGAGTTTGGCCGCACCTCCGATTCGCAGGGGGCCAAGGGCCGCGACCACAACCCCAACGGCTTCACCATCTGGATGGCCGGCGCGGGCGTGAAGGGCGGGCTGCATTACGGCGCCACCGACCCCTTCGGCTACAAGGCCGTCGAGAAGAAGGTCCATGTCAACGACCTCCACGCCACCCTGCTCCACATGATGGGCATCGACCACCTCAAGCTCACCCATCGCTTCAATGGCCGGGACTTCCGGCTCACGGATGTCGGTGGCGAGGTGCTGTCCGAGGTCCTTGCCTAGTCTTGTCCATGGTTTTTTCATTGAGGAGTTGAACGATGTCGGAATACCTGTTTCCAGTCCGCCGCAGCCGCCGGGACTTCCTCGCCGCTGCCGGCGGCGCCCTGCTCGCCGCCGGCTCAAGCCCGCCGCGGGCCAACGCCGCCGACAACCCCGCGAAGATCGGCTCGGGGTCGGCGACCTTCGCCCTCGACGAGGCCTGGGGCAAGCTTCCGGGGGGCATGAAATACGGCCTCGGCTGCGCCGTCGTGGCCGATTCCAAGGACAGGATCATCGTCACCTCGCGCTCATCAAGCCCGTGCGTGGCGATCTTCGACAAGGACGGAAAGCTGCTTGAGACATGGTCGAAGGAATTCGCCAGCGGGATCGGCTTCGAGAAGCCCGAGCAGGTCGCCTCCACCGCCCACGGCCTTTATCTCAGCAAGGAATCGGGCGGCGAGTTCCTGTATTGGACGGAGAATGTCGCCGGCAAGGACGCCGGCCGCATCGGCGCCCGCGTCTACAAGACCGACATGTCGGGCAAGGTGATTCACACCCTTGGCAATGTGAAGGAGGAGTCGGCCACCAGCCAGAAGGTCGACTGGACCAATCCAACCGATGTCGCCGTCGCCCCGACCGGGGATGTCTACATCGTCGACGGCTATGGCAGCCAGAAGGTCTACCGGTTCGACAGTAAGTTCAAGCACATCAAGACCATCGGCGGCCGTGGCAAGGAGCACGGCCAGTTCAACACCTGCCATGGGGTGTGGGTCAGCACGCTTCGCAAGGATTCCGAGGTGTACATCGCCGACAGGGCCAACGGCCGGATCGAGGTGTTCGACCTCGAACTGACCTACAAGCGCACCATCAACGGCTTCCGGGCGCCATGCTGCTTCTACCAGCATGACGGCCGTATCTATGTCCCCGAATTGGGTTCCCGCGTCACGGCGATCGATGCCGACGACAAGGTGGTCGCCCACCTGGGCGACGGTCAGGGAGCCAAGGACAACCAGACCCGCGCCGACCTGTTCGCGGCGCCGCATGCCCTGACGCTGAGTTCGGCGGGTGACTTGTATGTCGTCGAGTGGCTTGGCAACGGCAGGCCCAGGAAGTTCAAGAAGGTCTCCTGACAGGCGGCCTGATCCCGGCGTTTCCATTTTGGAGCCATCCATGTCCCGCGCAGTCTGGGCCTTGTCAGTATTTGTCCTCCTTCCGGCCGCCGGCCTTCCGGCCCGCGCCGCCGACCCCGCGCCCGACTTCAACCGGGATGTGCGCCCCGTCCTGGCCGACAAATGCTACCACTGCCACGGCCCCGACGCGTCGACACGCAAGGCCGGCCTGAGGCTCGACACCCCGGCCGGCGCCGCGCGCGCCCTGAAAGGCAAGCCCGGGCATGATCCGGAACTTGTGCGCCGCATCGTCTCGAAGGATCCCGAGGAGGTGATGCCTCCGCCCGAGTCGAACTTCACCAAGAGTCTCACGGCCAGGGAAATCGCGATCCTCAAGGCCTGGGTCGCCGCCGGAGGCAACTACTCGACCCATTGGGCCTTCACTCCCCCGGTGGAGGCCAAGCTGCCCGAAATTCCGGATCCGCGCTGGAGGGGAACAATCGATGCCTGGATCCGCGCGCGGCTGGCCAGGGAGGGCCTGGCTCCGCAGCCCGAGGCGGACAAGGCCACCCTTTTGAGGCGGGTGACGCTCGACCTGACGGGCCTGCCGCCCACCCCCGCGGAGGTCGACGCCTTCCTTGCCGACGCGTCGCCCGAGGCTTACGGGAAGGTCGTCGACCGCCTGCTGGCATCCCCCCGATACGGGGAACGGATGGCGGTCCTGTGGATGGACCTGGCCCGCTACGGCGACAGCAGCGTCTACCACGCCGACGGCCCCCGCGACATGTGGGGTTGGCGCGACTGGGTGATCCGGGCCTTCAACGGGAACATGCCCTACGACCGGTTCACCATTGAACAGCTTGCCGGCGAACTGCTCCCCGACGCCACGGTCGCGCAGAAAGTGGCGACCGGCTTCAACCGCAACCACGCCACCACGGACGAGGGCGGGGTGATCGCCGAGGAGTTCCGCGTCGACTATGTGGTGGACCGGGTGAAGACGGTGGGAAGCGTTTGGCTCGGCCTGAGCCTCGAATGCGGGCAATGCCACGACCACAAGTACGATCCGATCTCGCAGGCCGAGTACTACCGGTTTTACGCCTATTTCAACAACACCAAGGATCCCGGCATGCAAACCCGGGGAGGGAACCAGGCTCCGGTGGTGGAGGTGGCCGACCCCGAGGCCGGGGCCAAGAGGGAGGCGGCCCGCCGCGCGCGCGACGCCGCGCTGGCGGAACTTGCCGACCTTCGAACCAAGGCCCGCAACGACAAGGGGTTCGCCAAGTGGCTTGCGGGACAAAAGGCCCCGTCGGGCGCCGCGCCTCCCTCGGACATTCCCTTTTTCCTTTTGCCCCTGGACGACAAGGACAAAAGCGCACTCCTCGATGTTCTCGGTGCCGTGGGTGTTCCATCGGAGGGCAAGGCCGCCGATGCCACGCGGCCCAACGCGGCGGGAGCCAAGCTGGCCGGCAACACCGTCTACCGGTTCACGGCCGACCCGCAAATCGAATGGAACAAGCCTTTCACCTTCGCCGCCTGGATGCGCGTTCCCAAGGGGGGCGGCGGTTTTCTCCTGGCCAAGATGGATCCCGGCGACAAAGGTTACCGCGGTTTCGACTTCGGCACCGATGCCGGCAAGCCGGGCCTGCACCTGATCCATGCCTGGGGGCGGAACGCCCTCAAGGTGTATGCCAAGGAATCGCTCAAGCCCGACACATGGCAGCATGTCGTCATCACCTCCGACGGCACCGGCAAGTCCAAGGGCATCCGCATTTATGTCGACGGCAAGCCGCAGGCCGTGACCGCGGAAGCCGACACGCTGTCGGCGACGGCGTCGGCGGAGGCTCCCCTCCAGGTCGGTGCCCGCTCGGATGGCAACGGCAAGTTCCGCGGCGAGGCGGCCGATATCGCCCTTTACCGCTCGGCGATTTCCGATGCCGAGGTGCCGCAACTCGCTGCTGATCCTGTGGCGCGGGTGCTGGCCGTCGCTGAAGCCAACCGCCAGGCTCCCCAGTCGGCGCTTCTGGCCGGGCAATACCTGCGTTCGTCCGTGGCCGGCTATGCCGCCATGGCGAGGCAGGTGGCGCAGAAACTCGAGGCCGAACGGAAGGTCGAGCGCGGCCTCACCAGCGTCATGGTGATGGAAGACTTGCCGATGGCGCAGATGCGGCAGACATTTGTCCTCAACCGGGGCCAGTATGACCAACCGAGGAAGGACCAGCCGGTGACGCCCGGGATTCCCGCCGTGTTCCCGCCGGTGCCCGAGGGCGCCCCCGCGAACAGGCTTGGCTTGGCGCGCTGGCTGGTCCGCCCGGATCATCCGCTCACCCCGCGTGTCGCCGTGAACCGGTTCTGGCAGTTGTTCTTCGGCGAGGGACTCGTGCGCACGACCGAGGACTTCGGCCTACAGGGGGAAGCCCCGAGCCATCCCGAACTGCTCGACTCGCTGGCCGCCGGTTTCGTCCGGTCGGGCTGGGATGTCAAGCGCCTGGTGCGCGAGATGGTCACCAGCCAGGCCTACCGGCAGTCGTCGGCCTGCCCGACCCCGCTCCGCGAGAGGGATCCGGAAAACCGGCTGCTCGCGCGCGGCCCGCGCTTCCGCCTTCAGGCCGAGTTCGTGAGGGATTCGGCCCTGTTCGTCAGCGGACTTTATGTCGAGAAGGTCGGCGGCCCCAGCGTGCGCCCCTATCAGCCCAAGGGCATCTGGGAAGAGGTGGCCATCGACACCAACCTGTCCCGGTTCGTGCAGGACACCGGCGAGAAACTCTACCGGCGCAGCCTGTACACCTACTGGAAGCGGTCGTCGCCCCACCCGGCCATGATGACCTTCGACGCCCCGACGCGGGAAAAGTGCACCGGCACCCGTTCGCGCACCAACACGCCGCTCCAGGCCCTCGTCACCCTCAACGACCCGCAGTTCGTCGAGGCTTCCCGTGCCTTCGCCGAGCGCATCGTGCGCGGTGGGGCGAATCCGGCCGACCGCGTGAGGTTCGCCGTGAAGGCCGCCCTCGGCAGGCCCGCGACCGACCGGGAAATCACCCTCCTGGCTGGCCTGGCCGACAGCCAGAGGCGAAGGTTCGAGGCCGAACCGGCCAAGGCGACGGCCCTGCTGGCGGTCGGTGAAAGCCCGCGCGACGCCTCGATTCCCGCGGCGGAGCACGCCGCCTGGGCGATCGTCGCCTCCACCGTCATGAACACCGACGAGTTCCTGGTGAAAAACTGATACATACCCGTTCCACCAAGTCCGAGGATGCCATGCTCGCCCAACGCCGCGCCTTCATTCGCCACTCGGCCACAGCGCTGGGCGCCGCCTGCCTGACCAACCTGGTCGAACGGGCCGGCGCCTCCCCGGGCGTGACGGGAAGCCACTTCACCCCCAAGGCCAAGCGCGTCATCTACCTGTTCCTGGCCGGCGGACCCAGCCACATCGACACCTTCGACTACAAGCCCGCGCTTCGCGCCATCCATGGCAAGGAACTCCCCGATTCCGTGCGCAACGGCCAGCGCATCACCGGCATGACCAGCGGGCAGAAGAACTTCCCGTGCGTCGCCCCGATGTTCGAGTTCAAGCGTTACGGCAAGCGCGGCGCCTGGGTGAACAGCGACATCCTCCCCCACACCGGTGGCATCATCGACGACATCTGCGTGCTCAAGTCGGTGCACACCGAGGCCATCAACCACGACCCCGCGATCACCTACATCACCACGGGCAACCAGCAGCCTGGCCGGCCGAGCATGGGATCGTGGCTCAGCTACGGCCTGGGTTCCGAAACCGACAATCTGCCGGCGTTCGCCGTGATGATCAGCCAGGGGCGCGGGCAGAAGCAGGCGCTTTACTCCCGCCTTTGGGGCAGCGGCTTCCTGCCGTCGAGGCACCAGGGGGTGCAGCTCCGCTCGTCGGGCGACCCGGTGCCTTACCTGTCGGATCCTCCCGGGCTCGACAGGACCGCCCGCCGCGAGCAGCTCGATGTCCTCGGGCAGTTGAACAGGGACACCGGCGACAGGTTCGGCGATCCTGAAACCCAGGCGCGCATCGCCCAGTACGAGATGGCCTTCCGCATGCAGGCAGCGGTTCCCGAGGCCACCGGACTGGGGGGCGAGCCGCAGTCGGTTCTCGACCTGTACGGACCCGATGTCAAGAGGCCCGGCAGCTTCGCCGCCAGTTGCCTGCTGGCCCGGCGCATGGTCGAGCGCGGCGTCCGCATGGTGCAGATTTTTCACCAGGGGTGGGACCAGCATGGCGCCCTTCCCAGGAACCTCAGGCTGCAGTGCGAGGACATCGACCAGGCCTCGGCCGCCCTTGTCCGCGACCTCAAGCAGCGCGGCATGCTCGACGACACCCTCGTGGTGTGCGGCGGTGAATTCGGGCGCACGATCTACAGCCAGGGCACCCTCAGCGAGAAGGACCACGGCCGGGACCACCACGGACGCTGCTTCACCACCTGGCTTGCCGGCGGCGGCGTCAAGCCGGGAATCGAGTTCGGGGCCACCGATGATTTCTCCTATAACATTACCGAAAACCCCGTCCATATCCGCGACCTGAACGCGACCATCCTCCATTGCCTGGGCATCGACCACCGGAGGCTCACATTCAAGTACCAGGGACTCGACCAGCGCCTCACGGGTGCCGAGGAGGCCCGCGTGGTGAACGAGATCCTCGCTTGAATCGAGTCAAGGCCCGTTGCCGCCGGGCTATGCTTCCCGGAGAGTCGCCGGAATCGCGAGGTTTGCTAACCTGAACGCGTGAGCGACTCCCTGAGCCATGCGATTCAGCTTCACCAGCAGGGTTTTTTGCCCCAGGCCCGGGAAGCCTACCTTGCGATCCTCGCCGCGGAATCGCGCAATGCCGACGCGCACCAGTTCCTCGGCATGCTGGAGCACCAGGCCGGCCGTGCCGAAACAGCCTTACGCCACTTTGAAACCGCCGTTTCGCTGGATCCCGGCAAGGGGTTTTACCATGTGAATTTCGGCAACCTGCTCAAGGACCTCGGCAGGCCGCAGGAAGCGGAGGCCGCCTACCGTCGCGCGCTTGAAATCCATCCCGGCGATGCCATCGCCCTGCACAACCTCGGCCACCTCTACCAGAAATGGAGCCGATGGCCCGAGGCCCGCGAGGCCCTGGAAGCAGCCACGCGCGTTGATCCCGGCTTCCTCGAGGCCTGGAGCAAACTGGCCGCGGTGAACCTGCGCATAGACAACGCCACGGCGGCCATGGAGGCTTCGAACCGCGTCATCGCCCTGGATTCCAATCATGCCTCCGGGTGGTTCCACAAGGCCGATGCCCTGGGCCGGCAGGAAAAATGGCAGGAGTCGCGCTTAGAGCAAACTTCAAATAACTGACCTGCTCAAGACCCCGGAATCCGCCATCATTCTGTTAGCCCTTTGATATCTCTGAAGCGTCGAACGGCGCGAGTGACCTCTGAACTGTCGCTAGATTGTTGAATGTCCGCGAGGGCCCCTCACGTCGTTCAGGGCTCCTAGAGCATCGTCAGCCTTTGTTTGGCCTTCATATTGAGATCCGTTCATCGCTTATGAGCCCCCAGCGAAGTGAGGGGCGAGTCGATCAAGGAACAACACCAGTAGCCATAGCAGAAACAAAAGAGCCCCAGTGGAGCCGAAGTAAGTGGGGCATGTTACAATATGCTCGATTTGTATTTTTATCAGGATTATCAATCCAACTCATCTATTTGAAGCCTGATCTAGAAGCGCATTTCGAGTCGATCTGGCGCGACTGGTGCCGGGGATGACCGCCTTCCCCTTCCGCGCCGCTGAAACGGTTCAGGGAACCAGTGGCTTCAAGGGTTTGCCGGCATCGACCGGATAGGCTGCGTGCTGGCCCTCAAGCGCCGCGACCATTCCCTTCATCAGCCGGCGAAGTTCCCCGGGCTGGTTCCTGGCGAGGTCGTCCTTTTCGCAAGGGTCGGTGTTCAGGTTGAACAACTGGTAGTGAGACCCGCCCGAAGCCTTGCCGGGAAAATAATGGTAGATCACCTTCCAATCGCCGTCGCGCCATGTCGTGAAGTAGTCGCAGCGATGGGGCGCATGGGGGTAGTGCATCAGGAATGTGGCCGGGTGGCTTCCGTCTTTCCGGCCGGCGAGCATTTGTCCTAGGGGGGAACCATCCACGACATGGGTGGGCGGCGACTTGGCGCCCGCGATCGAGAGGACCGTGGGAAAAAGGTCGTGCGCGACAGCGGGTTGGCGCTGGACGGCGCCCGCCGGAACCGGCCACCTCCTTTGCGCCGGATTGGCGGGATCGGCCTTGAGCCATGAGGCGATGAATGGCACGCGCGTGCCACCCTCATACTGCGATCCCTTGCCTCCGCGAAGCGGCGCCGAACTGGCAACCGCCTGATAATCGCCCAGCGGCGCGTCGCTGCCGTTGTCTCCAAGGAAAAAGATGATGGTGTTTTCGGCCACGCCCAGTTTTTCGAGGTGGTCCATCAGGTCGCCCAGCGACTTGTCCATGCCTTCCACCAGCGTGGCGAAGGCGCGCGCCCTCGGGTTTTTGCCGCTATTGGCATAGTTGGCGGCAAAGCGCGGATCGGACTGGAAGGGGGAGTGCACCGCGTACTGCGCGAAGTAAAGGAAGAATGGCTTCTTGCTTCCAACGGCCGACGATACCCGCGCCAAGGCTTCGCGGGTGAGCGCCTCGGTGAGGAAAGTTTCGGTGCCATGGTACTTGTCGAGGCCGGGAACGGCGTGCGACTTGTTGCCCTTGGTCAGGCCGAAACCTTCGGCGCCGAAGTAGCTACCCGGCGCGCCAAACGACGCCCCGCCGACATTCTCATCAAAGCCGATGGCTCGCGGATCCTCCCCGGGCTTTCCCCGGGGAGCGAAGTGGCCCTTGCCGACATGGATCGTTTTGTATCCGGCATCGCGCAGGAGCATCGGCATGGTGACATCGCCCGGCTTGAGGCCAAGCCAGTTCCAATCGGGCGGCCCCTTGGGACCGCGGTTGTTGCTGTCCGGATTGATCCAGTTCGTGACCCGGTGGCGCGCCGCGTTTTGACCCGTCATCAGGGAAACCCGGGTGGGTGAGCAGACGCTCATTGAACTGAACTGGTTGAAGCGGATGCCCCGGGCGGCGAGTCTTTCCATGTGGGGGGTCCGGTAAAAAGCGTTGAGGGGATGCCGCTCGGGTTTGCCGTCGGCGCCCGTGAGAAATGGCACGGAAGTGTCCATGATGCCCATGTCGTCGACAAGGAATACCACGATGTTGGGTGGCGCCGCGATCGCCGCGGAACCGGCGAGGGCCAGGGTGGCGAGCACGGTGGCTGACAGGAATCGGGGAGGCATGACGGTGTGTCCTCGCGAATTTACCGGGAGGCTTTCCACTGGGCCGGCCAATCCGGCGATTCGGAACGCGCGGTCTTGAGGTAATCGCCGATCGCGGAGGCGATCGCGGGATGGCGCGAAGCCACATCGGCCTTCTCGGCCGGGTCGGATTCCGTGTCGTAAAGCCGTATGGGTGAAGCCGGTGAACCCGAGCGGATCCCCTTCCAACGGCCTTGGTAAAGCGCCGCTTGCTGGAACCCGCCCTCGTGGAATTCCCAGTAGAGGAACTCATGCGACTTCACGGCCTTGGTATCGCCCCGCAGGACGGGTTCGATGCTGATGGAATCGAGGCCTTCGGGCAACTGGGCGCCGGCCAGGCCGGCGGCCGTGGCCATGAAGTCGCCAAAGTAGGCGGCATGATCGCTCACCGACCCGGCCTTCACCATGCCGGGCATCCAGGCGATGAAGGGGACGCGGATTCCGCCATCCGTGAGGCTCCGCTTGATGCCCGAGAAGGGCCCCGACGGGTTGAACCGGCCAAGGTTGTGGTTGCTTTCGTTGTGCGGACCGTTGTCGCTGGTGAAGATCACCAGCGTCTTGCGTCCAAGGCCCGATTCGCGCAGGGTGTCGAGCAGGCGGCCGACATAACCATCCATCCGGTGGATCATGGCGGCATGGCCCTTGTCCTGCTCGGGCCAATCCTTCCCCGCGAAGGGGCCAAAATCGGGAACCTGGGCTCCGTTTCCAAGCGCGGAGCGGCGCTCATTGTTGGCATGGGGAATCACCATGCTCCAGTACAGGAAGAACGGCCTTTCCTTGTTGTCCATCACAAACCGGATCGCTTCATCGGCAAACAGGTCGTCGGCGAAGGCCTTGGCCTCGGTGGCGTAACCGCCACCCTTGTCGCCCATCGCGACAATCTTGTTGGGCAACGGCACCTTCTCCTCGTTGCGCCAGAGGAACGACGGGAAATGGTTGTGGGCGTGGACCTGGTTGAGATACCCGAAGAACGAATCGAATCCCTGCCGGCGCGGCAGGCCCGATTCCGCCTCGCCGGTGTCTCCCAAGCCCCATTTTCCTACCAGCGCCGTCGTGTATCCAGCGGCTTTCAGCATTTTGGCGACCGTGATGTCGTCGGGTCGCAGGGCCTGGGCCTTGGGATTGGCCTTGCCGGCGTTGCCGCGCACGCGGGTGTGGCCATGGTTCAATCCGGTCATCAGCACGCTGCGGGATGGGGCGCAGACGGTGGCCCCGGCATAAAACCGGGTGAAGCGCATTCCCTCGGCGGCCATGCCGTCGATCCGCGGCGTTGGAATCTGCTTTTGTCCGTAGCAGCCGAGTTCACCGTATCCAAGGTCATCGGCCATGACCCAGACGATGTTGGGGCGGTCCGCCGGGCGCGCCTGCGGCGACAACATTCCCAGCGCCAGCATGAATGCCAAGGAAAACCGGGCCATGAATGGCTCCCTGTGCGTGTTCGGAGTATCCAGGAGATCATCCTATCCGGCTCAGCTTGGCGATTCCCTTTTCGACCAAGGCAAAGCCCGCGTGATGAGCGCTCCCAGGATTCCCAGCGCGCCCAGCACCAGCCAAATGGTGACCGGTTCCGCGTCCCTGGCCAAAAGGCGAGACCAAACCGGGTTGAGGAGCGGTTCCAAAAGGGTGATGAGGCTGGCCTCCCGGGCGGGCACGACGCGCAGGGCCCGCGCCGCCATCAGGTAGGGTAGGCCCATCTGGAAAAACCCGAACGCCGCCATGAACGCCACCTGCCCCGGCGATGGAGCCTGCTGGACCAGAACCATCGGCAGCAAGACGGCGGCCCCCGTCAGGAAGTTGAATACCGTGACAGGGGTTCCCGGAAGGTCCTTGAGCCAGCCCAGGCCGAGCAGAACAAGCGCGAAGCCGACTCCGCTGGCCACGGCGAGGCCCACCGGAACCAGGCTGCCTCCTTCCCAACCCTCCATCACCAGGCACCCGACCCCTCCCATGGCAAGGGCCAGGCTGGCCAGGGTGCCGCGGTCGATCTTTTCCTGCCAGAAAACCCACCCGATGAGCGCGACCCACAGCGGCGCCGTGTACTGCAGCAGCACGGCGCTGGCCGAGGATCCAAGCGCCAGGGCGGAGACGAAGGTGGCGTTCATGAAGGCGAAGGCAAGGCCCACTGGAACCAGGCGCCAAGTGAGGCAGGCGCGCGTGGGCCGGGCGAAGGGGAGCATGATCAGGCCGCCCCACAGCACCCGCCAGAACGCCATGGCCAATGGCGACATCGGCGGTTCATGGGCGCTGAAGCCAATCACGCCCGTCGTGTCGGTGGTCATGACACGGGTGAAGGCTCCCGACAGGCTCCACAAGACCGCCGCGGCCACCAATAAAATCCGGGCCCGGGCGACCTCGGCTTGGGATGGACTCATCCGATCTTCCATGCCCAGACCCGGTAGCCTTCATCGAACATGCCGACCCGCTGGTAGAACGCGCCGGCCCGGCTGTTGTGCTCCTCGGCATAAAGGCGGATCAGCACCACCGGTTCGGAATTCACCAGGGCCATTTCGCGCACATGACCAAACAGGGACCGCATCACTCCCTTGCGGCGGAAAGCCTCATCCACATAAACGCTCTGGATCCACCATATCCAACCGTCGCGCCAGTCGCTCCATTCCCGGGTGAGCATCAGTTGGCCGACCACGGGTCCGTCGGCCTCCCGCCGGGCCACGAGGTAGCGGACCTCCGGCGCCCTCGCGAGGCCGTGCAGCACCCCGGACAGCACCGTGGCCTCCGGAAGGCGCAGGTTCTCGGTCTCAAGGGCCAATTGAAGGTTGAACCGCGCCAAAGTGGTCGCGTCCGCGCCCACCGCGGGGGTCACCAGCCAGGTTTCATGCGGGGTAGTCATGGAGCCAGTGTAACGGGTACCCTTCAGGATCCCTATTTGGCTGAAGGGTTTTGGAGGCGATGACCAATGACCGCCTGTTCCCTGCTGCTCATGATCGCCACTTCCGCTTCGGGACAGGCGGTTGATAACAGGAACGATTGGCCAAGCTGGAGAGGCGCTCGCGCGGATGGCGTGGCCGACGAGCGCAAGCTGCCGTTGGCCTGGAGCGCGACACGGAATGTGCTTTGGTCCGTGGCATTGCCCGGATGGGGCAACAGCTCCCCCGTGGTGCGGGGGAACAAGGTCTTCGTCACCACTCATGTCAGGAAACCCGCCAATGCCCTGATCACCATCTGCTTGGACCGGGACACAGGCAAGGAACTCTGGAGGCACGACTTCGGATTCGGGGTCAACCAGAGAACCCATGAGAAGTCCTCGCTTGCCATGAACACCCCCACGGCGACCAGCGACGCGTTGTATGTCGCGTTTGGAAACGCCGACATCGCCCGTTACACGCACGATGGCAAGGTTATGTGGGTGAAAAGATACATGGAGCAGTTTGGTGATCCCAAAATGGCTTGGGGCTATGCCGTGAGCCCCGTCGTCCTTGGCGATTCGGTCCTCTTTCCCTGGAACCATCACAAGGGACCCAGTTACCTGATCGGCCTCGACTTCCAGTCGGGGCAAATCGCGTGGCGGAAGGACCGCCCCATCGGCACGGCCCATGCCACTCCCCTTTTGGTGGAACACCATGGCCAAAAAGACCTGCTGGTGCCCGGCCAGAATCGGCTCACCTGCTTCGATCCCGAGACCCGCAAGGTCCGGTGGGTTTATGGCGAGGGTGAAGGCCCCTACAACGGCGAGATCATTTCCAGCCCGGTGCATGGCAACGGCATTGTTTACCTGCAACTGTGGAGGGATACTTCCATTCGGGCGATCCGCCTGCGCGACCAGGGAAGGGAACCCAAGACAATGTGGGTGAGCAGGAAGCCCGGACCCGTGGAGTCATCGGTCCTCGCGTACCGCGGCCTTGTTTACGCGTTGATGGACAACGGCGTGCTGGTTTGCCTGGATGGCAACAGCGGTGAGGAGGTTTACCGCGAAAGGCTCGCCTCGGCGGGCAACTCATCCCCGGTGGCCAGTGATGGCCGGATCTATGTCAGTGACAGCGATGGAAAAACACATGTCATCCAGGCGGGCAGGTCTTTCAAGGTGCTGTCGGTCAATCCGCTGGGAGAGCGCATCTCGGCATCCCCCGCCATCAGTGGCGACCGCATGATCTACCGCACCGATTCGCATGTTTATTGCCTTGGAGAATAATCCGCGCGAACGACCGCGAGGAGATGTTCCCGGGTGATTGCGAATCCCCGGTCTCATCACCTTGAACGCCTGCGGGATTCCCCGATGATTCCCGGAAAACGGTATCCTCGAACTTCTCAAGCGCGGCGCGCCATCCGCGGCCGGGATGCGTCCGCCAGTGGCGATGGCCCGGCCAATGACAAGGTGGCCTTTTCACGAGGCTCGTTTTGGAGGTCGAGCGACTTTCCGGGCAACCTGGCGTCGGCGCGTTGGCCATCAGCGCCCTGCCGCCCACCGTTTGCCCAGGTCGGCCCAGCCGGGACCCTCCTCCAGCAGTAGCGACCTCAGGAGTGGAGATCTCTCAATCACCTGTTGGAACATCCGCAAAATCGCCTCGGTCATCTGCCACAGGGCGTGTCGGAAGTCGGCCTTTTTCGCCAGTTCCACCATTTGGGCGTAGCCCATGCCTCCCGAGGCATCGCTCATGGCCTTGGAGCATTGCCAACCTGATGCGGTTCGCTCCAACCGCATGTCGGCAAGAACATCTCGGGCATGCGTCGGCAGGTAGCGCCTGTTTTCCGCCAACACGCCGCGAAGCAGGGCGGCCTTGCCGGGTTCCCAGCCATCGGGCAACAAGCGGGCCAGTTTTCCCTTGGGTTCACCCACCCGCATCCAATGGAACTGCGCCGGTTCGATGGGAGTTTGAGCCAAGTCCTCAAACAGGCACGGCCAATCCAGCCCGAGTTCCCGGGTTCCGATCTCATGGAAGGAAACAAGGTCCTGGACAGGACGGTTTTTGGGCGTGTACTTGCCGTCCATCAGGTTCAAATCGATGCCCGGTTGAATCGACTTGATCAGGCTGTCGCTGACAACATGAACCAAGGTTCCCAGCACATAAGCCAAAGGCCGTTCCCCGGGGCCGAACAGGACACGGGCGTCCTCCGCGGCCAGCGCGGCGTAGTCGGGCAGATGATCCCACGGGATTGCCAGCTTGGCCTCGGCACCCGCCCAGCCAAACACAAGGTGCGAGCGGCCGTAAAACATGGCATGGACCTGCCGGGGAGTGTGCCCGGCCCCCTCATGCGTCAGCTTCCAGGGGCGTACCTTGCCGCCGGTGATGGGGCTTTTGGCCAGCGGCACGGTGCCATACCCAACCTCCTTGCCTGTGTCGTCGCAAACCGCTTCTGGCATGGTTTGGATATCGCAACCCAGGTAGGCGCCGGCGAGGTAACTGGCCAGGTTCCTCTCAATCACCGGGGCGATGGGCAACTTGCGGGCCACGGCCGCCTTGGCGGCCAGCACGCCGTAGAGGGTATGGCCGACAAGACCGCTCATCCAGACACCGCCTAATCGACGCCCGATTCGCGGAACCGCTTGTCGAGTTCCGCCGGGCGGGCGTCCTTGAACTTCTCGAGCGCGGCGCGCAGCCTGGCCGAGGAGGAGGCCGCCTGTGGTGAAAGTCCCGCCAGGGGCAGGGGATCCTTTTCAAGGGGGTCTTTTTGCAGGTCGTACAACTCTCCAGAGCGGTAGAGCTTGTGGCCATGGTCGAAGGCGTATTCCACGACCTTGTCGTTGTTGTTTTGCCGGGGTGAATACCAGGTGTAGAGCCATTCCCGCGGATGGCCTTTCTCACCGCGCAGTTGGGGGATGAAGCTCACGCCGTCGATTCCGGCGGGCGCCGGGGCGCCGGCGGCTTCGCACAAGGTGGGCAAAAAGTCGACGCTGCTGACGAGGTCGGCATTGACCCGGCCAGCCTTTACCGCGCGGGGCCAGTTAACGATCAGCGGCACATGGGTTCCCGTCGACTTGGTCGTTCCCTTGCCACCCTTGACTTCCTTTCCTTGGAACCGGCTTGTGGCCCCTTTGCCCGTGCCGTTGTCCCCAACGAACAGCACGAGGGTGTTCTCCCGGATTCCCTCGGCCGCCAACGCGGCGTCAAGCTTGCCGATGAGCTTGTCCATGTAAGCCACCATGTCGGCGAAATGAGCCGGCTTGCGGTTTACCGCCTCACCCTTGGCCTTGGGATTCCAGTCCTTGCTGTCCGGCGTGGGTTGGTAAGGGTCGTGCGTGAGCATCATCGGATAATAGAGGAAAAACGGGCGGGCCTTGTTCCTGCGGATGAAGTCGATCGCGAACTCATTGACGAGGTCGGGTCCGTATTCTCCCGAGTTGAAATCCAGTTCCTTGCCGTCGCGTTCGAGCCCCGGATTGGCATAGCGGGGCGGGCGGCGGGTGTGCTGCCAGAGGAACGATTCGCCAAAACCGAAGTGCCTTGGCGAGTCGGGTTCCCGGCCCAGTTGCCACTTGCCGCAGATGCCCGTGGCATAGCCGGCCTTGGCCAGATGATGGGCAAAGGTTGTCTCGGAACGGATGAGCGTTCCGAAGCGCAGGTAGTTGCGGATGTTGTACCGGCCGGTCATCAGTTGGGCGCGCGTGGGGGTGCACAAAGGCTGGACATGGCAATGCTCGAAGCGGACGCCGGCGCCGGCCATGCGGTCCAGATGGGGGGTTCGGTACGACTGTCCCCCATTGGCTCCCACGCATTCGTATCCGAAATCGTCCGCCAGAATGAGAACGATATTGGGCTTGGCCGGTGGGCCCTGGGCCAACGCCAAGGCGGCCAGGCATGCGGTCGCGAATGAAACCATTCGAAAAATCCTCATCAACACCGGCATCGACTTGGGAAGTCCGATTGTACTACCCCCGGGGTGGCGCGTGTTCAGCCAAGCGGCGCGGGGAAATCGGAAAGCGCCGCCGAATAGGGCAACATGAGCGGATGACCGGGTTGGCCCTTGGCTGTCACCGCCAGGCATTTCAACCTGATTCCCTTGCGGGCGAGCAAGGAGAGAACCTCACGGTCCCTGCCCAGCAGATTCCCATGATTTCCCCAGCAGGCCACGATTACACCGGCACGGCGATGCAAGCCCGCGAGTGCGGCATCATTGTCGGGGCCCACCGGGAAAGGGGTCGCGGCCAGCGCATGGGGCCAACGCGACCTGAACGCGAACAAATTGCCAACCTCAATGCCGCCAAAGCCAAGCCTCCGGGCGAAACCGGCGCACTTGCGGATGGTGGCATCATCATGTTCCGAGCATGCCGTCGACGGATTGAGCCCGATGAAACCCAGGCGAGGGGCGGCGGTCCAGCGCCTCCATAGGCGGTACCTGTATGTGCCGTCTGCCGAGAACTCGGCTCCCGTTCGTTCCGGCATGTCGGTGTCCCAAGGTGCATCAGCCGGTGACGCCGGCCTTGAAGTGATTGTTGAAAACATGCAAGGTTTCGGCCAACCGCGCCCGGGGATGCCATGAAACCGTGCCATCGAAAAGATTGTGGTAGGTGACCCTGAGTTTGCCCAATCCGATGGTTTTACGGCATAAATGAAGATAGGTCATGTCACATACCCACATAGGGAACGGGCAACAGGAACGCGTGCTGCTCGTACATGCCCACGATGCCGCTCCAACTGATGTACTGGCTCAGGAAGACGAAAAGCACATACAGCAGTGCCGCGGGCAACAGGGGCAACCGGCCCGACCAGCGGAAGGCCCAATGGCTGCTCCGGTCGCGTTGTTCCGCCAGGCTGACGGCGAAACCCATGAGGAACCGGGCCGGGAAAATGAATGCGACAAAGAAAAGGCTTGGCAACCAAAGCGCCTCGTCGGGCACCGCCTCAACCTTGAGCAGGTAAAGTGGAATCGCTGAAAGCAGCGACAGCACCAACGCGAGGCTGATGGCCCACGGGGCGCGCAAGTAGGCCCGCGTGGCCTCGCGCCACTCGAACATCGGCCGGATGCTGTTCAGCATGGCCATCCTCGCCTGGATGATCGGGATGTACAGGGCCATCGCCGCCAGCCATGCCGCGCCGATGAATCCGATCACCGGAGCCACCGGGATGGGTGCATGGCCAAGGGCCATGAGGGTGACCGGAAACACAAGCCAGAACAGGGTCGCCACGAACACCCGGAAACCCAGCCACCAGAAATACGGCACCTTGGAAGCCAAGGTCCAGAGAAGGCCAAGTGTGGCATCGCGGGCCCGGCCGAACGAACCCTCGCGGCGGAATTCACCAAAGAACCAAAGCGGATGAAACGGCCACAGGAAATGCCTGACGCGCCCGCCCCGGGCGATGGACAGCGCCAAATGAACGGGGACAACGATCGAGAGCAGGACAACCATGGCGTGAAACCGGGCCGCCATCGTTCCGGCATGGTCGATTATTTCGGCGCTGGCCGCCAAATCCGCCAAATACCGGATCGGCAGAAGCATCAGCCAGCAGGCTCCCACGGCGCCACCGGCGCGGGCGGCGGGTCGGATCCCGATGAATCCCTTTGAAAATCGACCGGTGCGAACAATCCGCCCCGAGCATTCCAGCATGTAGCCAAGGCTCAGAAACTGAAGGACCGGAACGGCCGCGATCACCGCCAAGGCCACCATCACGCACGCCAGCCCGAAGACCCATTCCGCCGCCGAGGCGATGGAGCCCAATCCATGGCGCAGCCAACCCCGGAAACGACTTTCAGAAGCAAGGGAACCGGATGGCGGAGCAGGATCCGTCAACAGGACCTCATCATCCGCCCATTCCAATCCCTCGGGCAAAGCGATGCCTGGATCAGGAGAGGCGGATGACACCACGAGCTCCAATCAGGAATTAATGAGAATGCCTTGCCTTGCCAAACAGGTTGAACCGGATTCCAACGATGCAAGGTATCATGGACATCAGGAGGCGGATAGGAGACCGGATGGCGCTGCTGAAAAACATCCTGTTTGTCGCGCTCATCCTGGCCGGATTGGCGGCCATGGGTGCCAGCCTGGTTCCGTCCAAGTCCGGTCGACGGGTCGCCGTCGTGGCGTCACCTGACGGTGAATTCAAGGAAACCGTGACCAAGGTGGACGAGGCGTTCGCCACGGCCTGGGCGCGTGATGGCATCCAGCCCGCCTTGCCCGCCGACGCGCTTACCGTGGCGCGAAGGTTATCCCTGGGCCTGACGGGAACGATTCCCTCGCTGGAGGAGATCCGGAAACTGGAGGAGTTGCCTGAAGGCGACAGGCTCGATTGGTGGATCAGCCACCTGCTCCACGACCGCCGTTACGCCGATTTTGTCGCCGAACGGTTTGCCCGCGCCTTCGTCGGCACGGAAAACGGCCCCTTCATTTTTTTCCGCCGCCGGAAATTCGTGCTCTGGCTGGCCGCGGAAATCGCGCGCAACAGGCCATACGACCAGATTGTCCGCGACCTCATCACCACCGAAGGCCTGTGGACCGACAAGCCGGCGACGAACTTCATCACCGTGACGATCGAACCGGATAATAAGGAAAAACAAAACCAGCCCGATCCGGTGAGGCTGGCCGGCCGGGTAACGCGGGCGTTCCTGGGCATACGCCTCGACTGCGCCCAATGCCACGACCACCCGTTCGCCGACTGGAAGCAAGGCGACTTTGAGGGCTTTGCCGCCTTCTTCGGCCAAACACGCGTGGGGTTCCGCGGCGTGCATGACGGATCAGGCGAGTTCAAGGTGCAAGACCGCAAGACCCGCGAATACCGCGTGGTGGAACCCCGGGTGGCCCGGGCGGCCGACCTTTTGCCCGTGGATGGCCCGTTGAGGCGGCGCTTGGCAACCTGGGTCACCCATCAGGGGAATCCATGGTTCGCCAAGGCGACGGTGAACCGCGTGTGGGCCATCTTGTGCGGGCAACCGCTGGTGACGCCCATCGACAATCTGGAGGCGGCCGAGTCTCCTCCCGAGGCTCTTGCCATCCTGGCCGATGACTTCGCCCGAAATGGCCATGACCTCGCCCGCCTCGTCAGGATCATCGCCAGCACGCGGGCCTTCCGGCACGAGAGTATTTCGCGACTCGATTCATCACAAAAAGCGGAAAAGACCTGGGCCAGCTTTCCCCTGACCCGCTTGCGGCCCGAACAGGTCGCCGGATCGGTGATTCAGGCGGCATCCATTTCCACCATCGATGCCGAGTCGCACCTGGTGACGCGCCTCATGCGCTTTGGCGAGCAGAACGATTTTGTGAAACGGTACGGCGACAGCGGCGACGATGAGTTCGACGGCAGGGGGGGAACCATCCCCCAGCGGCTTGTGATGATGAACGGCAAGCTTGTGCAAGAGAAAACGATGGGAGGGCCGTTCAACACCACCACGCGGGTCGAATGGCTCGCCGGCAATGATGAATCGGCCCTCGAGGCGCTCTTCCTCGCGACTTTGACCCGCCGGCCGGATACCGAGGAAAGGGACCATTTCACGCGGTCCCTCGCCGACAGGACGGTGGGCCGAGGCCATGGCATCCAGGATATTTTCTGGGCCCTTGTCAACTCCACGGAGTTCTCATGGAACCATTAGGACGCCGCGCATTGTTTTGCCGCGCCGCCACGCTGGCCGGGTCCACCTGGCTGGGTCCACTGGCGAAGCACCTGGCCCAAGCCGCGGAGTCCGACCGCACCGGAGCGCCCGCCCGTTCGGTGATCGTGCTCTGGCTTGCCGGCGGTCCCAGCCAACTCGAGACCTTCGACCCACATCCCGGGTCCCGCATAGCCGGCGGCACCCGTCACATACCGACCGCCGTCAAGGACATCTTCCTGGCCGAGGGTCTCGAGCGGGTGGCGGAGCAGATGGGGTCGATCTCGCTTATCCGTTCGATGATGAGCCGGGAGGGCGATCATGAGCGCGGCACCTACAACCTCAAGACCGGCTTCAGGCCCGACCCGACGGTGACGCATCCTTCCCTTGGCTCGGTGGCATGCCGTGAGCTTCCCGTCGAATCGTGCGAGATTCCACGGCATGTGAGCATCCTTCACTCGCAGTGGCCCGGACGCGGCGGCTACTTGGGAGACGCCTTCGACGCGTTCCTGACGGGCGATCCCCTGGGGCCGGTGCCCGACACCCGCTCCTACCTCGTTCCAGCGCGCGACCAGGCCCGGGTGAACCACTTGGGCGCGCTGGACCGAAGCTTTGGCAAGGGCCGGGAGAAACGCGTCGAGGAAACCCTGCACCGGGAAACGATGCGCTCAGCCCTGAGAATGATGACATCCGAACAACTCAAGGCGTTCGATGTGTCGCTAGAACCGCTGGCCATTCGCAGGATGTACGGGGAAACACCGTTCGGCCGGGGATGCCTGGCGGCGCGGAGGCTCATCGAGACCGGCGTGCGCTGCGTGGAGGTCAACCTGGCGGGATGGGACACCCACGCCAACAACCACCAGCTTGTCGCCAACAACCTCAAGGTCCTTGATCCGGCCTTCGCCGGCCTGGTCCGCGACCTGCGGGAACGCGGCTTGCTTGGGCGCACCATCGTGATCTGCATGGGGGAATTCGGGCGCACCCCGGCCATCAACCCCGCCGGTGGACGCGACCACTGGCCGGGCGGCTTCAGCATCGCGGTGGCGGGCGGCGGCATCCGTGGCGGGAGGGTGGTGGGTGAAACCGACCCGGAAGGCAAAAAAGAACCGGCAAGCCAGGTTCAGGTGGGCGGGTTGTTCGCGACGATCTTCACGGCCCTTGGCATCGACTATCAGAAAGTGAACCAGACGCCGATCGGCCGCACCGTCAGGTTCAGCGAGGGAATGCCGCTCGAGTCATTGTTGGGCAGGAACGGCTGAACGGGGGCATGGCCGGCAAGCAGGCGATACCATAAATTATTTCAAGGTATTTGTTCCCCCCCTTGTTTGGACCTTTCCCATGCTGCTGTCCGCCCTCGTGCCTCTACTGGCCGTATGGCTATTGCCCGACCAGTCGGGAATCATCCAGCCCGCGGAGGCCCGCAAGCTGATCGAGGCCGGTGACCCCGCCCAAAGGCCCGTGGTGCTCGATACTCGCGGCGGCTACAAGGATTATTTCAGGGGCCATGTCCCCGGAGCCCATCACATCAACTTCGACACCCTTCGCGGCACCGACAAGGGTGTTCCGGTGCAGTACCTGCCCGACGAACTGACGAGGACGCTGCTTGGCCGCGCCGGGGTTGATGCCGGTCGCACCCACATCGTTTACGCGACAGGCGAGGCCCTTCCCAACGACGAAATTCTCAGCTCGAGCATGGTGGCGTATGTTCTTGAGAAATTCGGTGTCGCTGATGTGAGAATTATTGACGGCGGACTGCCCGGATGGCGCAAGGCCGGCTTGCCGGTCACCCAGGAATACCATGGCAACGCCCCCGGCAAGCTTCCCGCCGCTGCGAATCCCGGCATTGGCATCGCCGTGGATGAATTGATCTCGCGCAAGGACAAGCCCGGAGTCCTGCTCGTGGATGCCCGCCCCCGCAACGAATACCTTGGCGATGACGATGTCTGGTTGCGCAAGGGCCACATCCCGGGCGCCATCAGCTTTCATTGGGCCCGATTGATGGAAAAGGACAACACCCACAAGTTCAGGCCCCTGGAGGAAGCGAAAAGGGAACTGGCCTCCGCGGGCATCACCCCCGACAAGGAGATCCTTGTCTATTGCGGAACCTCCCGGGAGGGAAGCCTGCTTCGCTTCCACCTCCGTCATGTGGCCGGTTTTCCCAATGTCCGCCTTTACGAGGGTTCGTGGAAGGAATACGCGTCGCTCAAGCACCTTCCCGCGCAGACGCGGGAAAACAAGGCCCGCTGAGTTGCTTGTCCTGATTCTCATTGGTGCCGTTGCGTTTGTCGGCTTCACCAATGGCGCCAACGCGAACTTCAAGGGCGTCGCTTCACTTTACGGCAGCGGCACAACCTCGCTCAGGCGGGCGCTTGCCTGGGGCACCATGGCCACCTTCGCGGGGTCGATCAGCGCCGCCATGCTGGCCCGGGACCTTGTCGCCCGATTTGGTGGCAGGGGCCTTGTTCCGGATGCCGTGACCCAATCGCCTTCGTTCGTGGCGGCGGTCGCCATTGGCGCCTCGGCGACCAGTTTCCTGGCAAACCGCCTTGGTTTTCCGGTTTCCACGACGCATGCCCTTGTGGGAGCCTTGGCCGGGGCCGGCCTTGTGGCTTGCGGACCCGAGGTGCGCCTTGATGCACTCGGCAAAAACTTCCTGTACCCGCTGGCCTTCAGTCCGCTGGTTGCGATGGCCTTGAGTTCCCTGATATACCCCGTGTTGCGGCAGTTCCGCCTGGCCCCGGAAGCCCGCAATCCCCTCCTTGATTCGGCGCATTATCTGGCCGCTGGCGCGGCGAGCTTTGCCCGCGGCCTCAACGACACCCCGAAAATGGTGGCCCTCTTGGCCGTGGCTCCCGAATGGGCTTCCGGGTGGGGTTTTTGGATGGTGGCCATGGCCATCGCGGCGGGTGGTTGGCTCGACGCGGACAAGGTGGCCGAGACGCTTGGCCGCCGTGTCACCGCCATGAACCCGGGCGAGGGCTTTGCCGCCAGCCTCGTGACCGCCGGCCTGGTCACCACCGCCAGCCTCCATGGCCTGCCGGTCAGCACCACTCATGTGAGCGTCGGGTCGTTGTTGGGAATCGGAGCCATCATGGGAAAAGCCCATTGGTCCAAGGTTGGGGAGATCGCGCTGGCTTGGTTTGTCACGCTTCCTTGCGGGGCGGTGATGGCGATGTTGGCCCTTGCCGGGCTAAACTGGTTGCCATGAACGCGTTCCTTTTCAGGGTGATGATGCTGTCACGGAGTGGAAGATGATCGGAATTCAGCGGTTTGCCGTGTTGGCCTTGCTTGCGTTGCCAATGGCCCTGGCAAGGGCGCAATCGCCTTTGCCCCGGGCGACGCCCGAGTCACAGGGAGTCTCGTCTGAAAAGCTCAAGGAATTCATCGAGTCGCTTCATGCCAAGGTGAACACCATGCACAGCGTCATGGTGGTGCGCCATGGCCAGGTGATCGCCGAGGGATGGTGGGCTCCCCAAACGCCGGAAACCCGCCACCTCCTCTGGTCGCTGAGCAAGAGCTTCACATCCACCGCCGTGGGCCTGGCCATCGCCGAAGGCAAGCTCAGCCTGGACGACGAGGTCTTGAAGTTCTTTCCCGACAAGGCGCCGGAACAGCCATCGAAAAACCTGTCGCAAATGCGCCTACGCGACTTGCTGCGCATGGCCACGGGTCACGAGACTGAACCGAGGATGCCCGCCGATGGCGACTGGGTGAAGGCGTTCCTGGCCCATCCGGTGCCGTTCAAGCCGGGCACCCACTTCCGCTACAACACCCCCGCCACCTTCATGCAATCGGCAATGGTGCAAAAGGCCACGGGACAGACGGTGCTCGAATACCTCAAGCCGAGGCTGTTCGACCCTTTGGGCATTTCGGGCCACGAGTGGGGTGCCAATCCCCAGGGAATCACGCTGGGAGGTTACGGTTTGGCGGCGCGCACCGAGGACATCGCGAAATTCGGCCAACTCTACCTGCAAAAGGGCCAATGGAACGGCAAGCAACTGATTCCAGCCGCCTGGGTGGATCAGGCGACGGCCCGGCAAACCTCCAACGGCAGCAACCCCCTCAGCGACTGGGACCAAGGGTACGGCTACCAGTTCTGGCGGTGCCGGCACGGCGCCTTCCGCGGTGATGGCGCCAAGGGGCAGTTTTGCGTGGTGCTTCCCGGGCAGGACACCGTCGTCGCCATGACGGCCGACACGGGCGACATGCAGGGCGAGCTGAATGTGGTTTGGGACAAGCTGCTCAACGAACTGGGTGACAAACCCCTGCCGGAAAATCCCCGGGGGGCCAAGGCGCTTGCCGAGCTTGTCGCCGGCCTCAAGGCGCGGAAATGAGCACTTATCGGAAGACCACCGTGCCTTCCTTTTCCATGGTCAACCAGGTTTCCCGTGTCATTGATTTATCCCTCCATTGGTAAGGTGAGGGGTTTTTATGGTTCGCTCCCTTTTATTTTTCACATCCATCGGCCTCAGCCTCTTGCTGATGGTTTGGTCACACAAAATCCATCAGGAATATGAGGCTGCGCGAAATTGGGTTCCAACACCCTGTGAATTCATGCCCGGTTCTTCCCCGAAAAGCGTGAAATTCTCTTACGAATACGAGGGTGTGCGACACGAGGGAAACAAAGCCCGGGTTTTTGAAATTTCCGGACTTGTATCGGGAGACGACGAGGCTTGGCTCGCATGGTTGGAAAAGGCGGTTACTCATGGGTCAATTGGTGTTTGCTATGTGAATCCCGACGATTCGCGGATGGCCGTGCTCGATCGAAGGCATGCCCACGGCCAGCCTCGCAATATCGTTTTGTTCGCGCACATTTTCCTGATCATCCCGATTTGGATTGGATTCCGGTCCTTGTTTTCAAGGGATGACTCACCCAGCCAAATTTCCTCACGGAATGTGATCTCGGCAATTGAGCGAATCCCGGTTCCAAGGCATTTGCCGTGGTTCAGGTCCATCAGGCTTGTACTTGGGCACAATGCTGTTCTTTTCTTAGGGCTGGCAACGGCAACTTCCGCTTTGGTGTTCGCGATTATGGGGGGCCCGGATTCCTTTGATTGGTTGTCATCGAAGAAGGGAGCCATTGTCAACGGTCAGGTTCTTGCTGTCGGAAATTCGCAAAAAGGCACTTCGTTATTAATGAAAAAACGGATAAACCAAATCATTTACTCCTTTGAGTAGGAAAATATGCGATTGGTTGGTGAGGGAATGGCGACACGGTATCCAGGGGAGGATTCCTTGCGTGTTGGTAGTGGAGTTTCCGTTTGTGTTGTGAACGATGATCCTTCGCACGCTGAAATTGAATCAGGTATTGATTGGTTCGCGCTGCCGCCCAGTTGGATAGCCGGTGCCGTGGGCCTGTTTTTCGCTTGCTGCCTAGCCTCGGCCATCGCCGGCGAATGCTTGATCGCATGGCTGTTCCCACTCGCCAAGGCGGGTTTGGCCATCAGGAGGCCGGTGCCCGTTTCAGATCTTGCCGGTGCCAATAATGGAATCCCCATGGAGACCTGGTTTGTCAGGGTGGGTGACCATTTGTATCCCGTCGACCCTCGGACCTCGAATTCAATTAAGCAGAACAATGCTCCCGCGCTTTATTCGCCCAAGGATCCCTATCGAAATGGCGCGCTCGATCAGCAGCGCGCTGATGAATTGCTGGGTGATGCGGCTCATAGCCCCATGATCAACTTGCTGTTCGGACACCTCTATGTTTTAATCCTGACAAATTAGCTCTTGGGCATCCGGTGTTTCGCGGGATTGGTGGTCCTCGCGGTGGTTGGATGGTTTTTCTTGTCTGCTCGCAAGAGAGAGCCTCCCTTGGCTGCCGATACCCTGCGGGATTGATGAGTCAGGTGGCCACGCTCAGGACAGGATCGGCCTGATCACCGATCCGGCAACATCCGTCAGGCGCATGTCGCGGCCGCCGTGTCGGAATACGAGTTTCTCATGGTCGAATCCCATCAGGTGAAGGATGGTGGCGTGGAGGTCATGCACATGCACCTTGTCCTCAACGGCCTTGAAGCCGAAATCGTCGGTGGCCCCATAAGCCATGCCGCCACGGACTCCACCTCCGGCCATCCAGACGGTGAAGCCCCATGGATTGTGGTCGCGGCCAT
>Ga0194130_10000596_pt1 | contig 65616 bp, 45 predicted proteins | sample TA2KigsurfametaG_FD_160084 | JGI IMG/M metagenome (GOLD analysis project Ga0194130, IMG submission 160084) | Freshwater microbial communities from Lake Tanganyika, Tanzania - TA2015050 Kigoma 12 surface | ecosystem: Environmental > Aquatic > Freshwater > Lake | place: Tanzania: Lake Tanganyika...
CGGCAGAAATTGCAGCACTATTCAATGCAGACAAAGCTAAGTACGGATTATAATCGCGACTTTAAGACCTTTTATAATTCTCCAACACACACACAATTCCGCAAACACCAACCTAGACACCAATTTAGAAAAAGAAAAAATAAAAATTAAAAAATTTTTAAATGTTCCAAGTATTTATATAAAAAAAGTAAAATGGCTTGTAGTAAATATACCTTAACGAATACTGGTTCTACTATAGTAACCTTTAATTATAGAAGATGTGATGACTCTATGTGGGAGTATCAAGTTGGATTATCACCAAATGAAACCAAAAATATTTGGTTGATTGATTACACATATTCAACCGCACAATCCAATTTTATTAATTTGGTTGACCAAGGGGAATTTCCACCTCCTAATGTACCACCAACACCAACACCAACACCAAGTTCTACAGCAAATGTAACGCCAACACCTACTACAACACCTACAGCTACTGAAACTCCAACCCAAACACCAACTAACACTCCGTCACCAACACAAACTAGTACACCTACGAATACACAAACACCAACTAACACTCCGTCACCAACACAAACTAATACACCTACACCAACAAATACACCAACAAATACATTAACACCAACTACAACAACCACTCAGACTCCAACACCATCGCAAACTAGATTTAGTTTTAGTGTTGGTTCAGGTTCTACTTTTAACGAAGCATGTGCTTCAGGAATTGTTGGTACAATTTTTGGTGACGAACCTTCATTCGATGGCAACATTCAGTTCTATCCTCAAAGCGTAGGTCCTTCTACAATGTTGGCAGGTTTCTATGCATCCTCAGGTATTGTTACCCAAATTGCATCGAACGGATTACAAGTAGGAGCATTTGCAGCATGTTCTGTAATTGCAACTCCTACACCAACAATTACAACAACTCCTTCACCAACACCAACTTTTGCTTTCTACACATATAGTTTAGGTTCAGGTGCAACCGCAAACGACGCTTGTATTGATTTTGGAGATTCACCACAAACAGTCTATGGTACAGTTGCGGGTGGTATCGGACCAAACATCGGGGAGACACTTTATCAAACACCAGGTAATCCACCAACTAATCCAGTTGCTGATGGATACTACTCAAACGGAACCGCATGGTTTGAAGTATCGGGTGGTTCGGGCTTAATTACATCGAGTGACCCTAACGGATGCGATTAATTAAAAATTAAAATAAATTAAAACCCTCTACTTTCGTGGAGGGTTTTTTATTTTTAATACAAAATACATTTTCAATGAAAATATTCGTACAAATTGCTTCTTACAGGGACCCACAACTTGTCCCCACAATTGAGAACATGGTGGAAAATGCCAAGAAACCTAAAAATTTGGTTATTGGTGTTGCACGACAGTATAGCGAATCAGATGGTTTCGATAATTTAGACAAATATAGGAAAGATAAAAGATTTAGAATCTTGGATATTCCTTATCAAGAAGCTAAAGGTGTTTGTTGGGCTAGACATTTGGTGCAACAATTATATGATGGTGAAACATACACACTTCAGATAGATTCGCACATGAGATTCGTAAAAGATTGGGATGATATCCTAATCAAAATGATAAAGGGTCTACAGAAAGACGGGTATAAAAAACCTTTACTTACGGGTTATGTACCCTCTTTTGACCCTGAAAATGACCCTGCGGGTAGAGCACAAGATGCGTGGAGGATGGTATTTGATAGATTTATCCCTGAAGGAGCGGTTTTCTTCTTACCCGAGACAATACCAGGTTGGAGAGAAATGACAAAACCCGTACCTGCAAGATTTTACTCCGCACACTTTTGTTTTACAGTAGGAACTTTCTCGAAAGAGGTACAACACAATCCTGAGTATTATTTCCACGGTGAAGAGATTTCAATTGCCGCTAGAGCATATACTTGGGGTTATGATTTGTTCCATCCACACCTGCCAATAGTTTATCATGAGTATACTCGTAAAGGTAGAACTAAACAATGGGACGATGACAAAACTTGGGGAGACAAAAATAAACATTCTCATTTAACAAACAGAAAGCTATTCGGAATGGATGGGGAAAAACAAGAGGGTCATGATGGTCCCTATGGTTTCGGACCAATCCGAAACTTTAGGGAATATGAAAGATATTCTGGATTATTATTCGAAAAAAGAGCGGTAGACCAACATTGTATTGATAAAAAATACCCACCAAGTCCAAGAATCGAGGACGAAGAAGATTGGAAGAAAAGCTTCTCTACAATATTCAAACATTGTATTGACGTGGGATACCCAAGTGTTCCTGAAAAAGATTATGATTTTTGGGTTGTCGCATTTCACGGACCTGACGACCAAACCTTGTTCAGAAAAGATGCGGACAAAAATGAAATTGCAGGATTCATGAGAGACCCTGACAAGTATTGTAAAATTTGGAGAGAGTTTCCAACTACTGTATTACCTAATTATTGGGTAGTTTGGCCCCACTCAGAATCTAAAGGATGGTGTGATAGATTGACTGGTCAATTAACTCATAATCACATAAGTTAATGAAGTTTAAAGATATACCTAAGTTTGTTGTCAATTTGGATAGAAGAGTTGATAGACTTGAAAGTATTTCTTTCGAGCTTTCATATTTGGGATGGGAATGGGAGAGATTTTCAGGAATTGACACCAATTCATATATGGGAATAACTCGCTCAACCTTAGAGATAATAAAAATTGCTAAAGAGAGAAATTATCCTCAAGTTATGATTATTGAGGACGATTGTTCTGCGATGCCCTATGCTAATAGTTTATTGGATAAAATAGAATCCGAATATCCTAATTTGGAATATGCAATTTTTAATTTAGCTCCTACACAGAACCGCGAGATAAAAATATCTAGCGAATATAAATTATTGCTCGATATGACTAATACACCCCCTGCACCTGAAGATGCCCGTGGTATATACGCAGCGAACATGATTATTTATGACCAATCCATATATGATGAGATGTTTGATATTGCTCTCACAGGATTTTCAAGTGGTGATTTCTTTCATGCTTTAGATGATTTTACGTGGAAGTTTATTGTTCAAAAGAAACAAAGTTATTGTCCTATTTTGCCGATAGCACCACAAAAGGCAGGATATTCTAATATTTCAGAAGGTATGTATGGTAATTGGTATCTTCAAACATATAATTGGAACAGGTGGACCGAGGTTAAAATACCAAACGAGTTCATGGATGAAGGAAGAGTTATGGAAATGAAAAGAAAAAAAGAATATAAAGATTTTTATTATGTCAGTTAAGTTTATTACTTCAATATACAGTGATTTATATGGAACTGAGTTTGGAGGCAGACCAAATAGAGGTGGTCATTATAGATTTAGTTTATTGTCACTTATAAAAATGACCGACGCTGACTTTCTCTGTTATACCTCGGATAGAGAAATAGATTCTCTCAAAAGATTTTTTTATGAAGAACATTCTATTGACTCCACAAAATTGAAATTCGAAGTTTTTGATATTTCAAACACAAAGTTTAAAGATTTAATCAACCAATACAAAGTAGTTGAGGATATCAAAAGAGGGGATAGATGTATAGAAATCCAATATTGTAAGTTTCATTGGTGGTGGAATGAAGATAAATCATATGACTATTATTATTGGATTGACGCTGGATTATCACATTGCGGGTTGATACCTTTAAAATATCTAAAGAGTGAACATATGATGGCGAGATATTATGAGAGCACTCTTTTCAATAATGACTTTCTGAAAAATGTAATTGAAGATACAAAAGATAAGTTCTTAATATTAGGAAAAGAAAACGTGAGGAATTATTGGTCGGGAACTGTCAATGCAAAGTGGTATAAAGAATATGATAGGTCTATACATATTATAGGTGGACTTTTTGGTGGACATAAATCCAAATGGGATGAGATTGTTAACTTGTTTGAAGACTATACGACTAAAATAATTTCCGAAGATAAAGGTTTACCACATGAGGAAAACGTTATGACTTTGATGTGGTACAACCACACTGAATTATTTGAAAGAAAACATTTTGATATTTGGTGGTGCAAAGATAATGCACCTAGAGGTACATCTGAAGAATTGTTCCAAAATAATAAAAGTTTCTTTAGAATCTTAGAAGAATTCAATAGGATATATGAGTAATATTACTTTAGTGACTGGTATATGGGATATTGGTAGGTCTGAACTTTCTGAGGGATGGTCAAGACCCTACAATCATTATTTAGATAAGTTCGAACAATTATTAAAGATAGATTGTAATTTGATTATTTTTGGTAGTAGAGAATTGGAACAATTTGTTTTAGACAGAAGAGATATTTCCAAAACTCAATTTATATTTAGGGATTTATCTTGGTTCAGAGAGAATGAGTTTTTCAATAGGATTCAAGAAATTAGAACAAATCAAGATTGGTTTAATTTGTCTGGTTGGTTAAAAGATTCAACGCAAGCTAAGTTAGAAAATTATAATCCTTTGGTTATGTCTAAGGTTTATCTTTTACATGATGCGAAGATTATGGATAGATTCGATTCTGAACATTTATTTTGGATAGATGGAGGTATAACCAATACTGTTCATCCAGGTTATTTCACACATGACAAAGTAATTGAAAAACTTTCAAAATATATTTCGAAGTTTTCATTTATATGTTTCCCATATGAAGCAAACAACGAGATACACGGATTTGAATATAATCAACTGAATAGTTTAGCGGGTGCTAAAGTCAACAAAGTTGCAAGAGGGGGCTTTTTCGGTGGGCCAAAAGAGTCAATTTCAGATATCAACTCAATTTATTATGGTTTGATGAAAGAAACTTTATCCAAGGGATTGATGGGTACTGAAGAATCAATCTTTTCAATAATGACTTACAAACACGCCGATTTGATAAACTACTTTGAAATAGAGGGAAATGGTCTGATTGGAAAATTCTTCGAGGATTTAAAGAACGATGAGTTGAAACCAAAGAGTGAGTCTGTAGTTAAGAGTGTCAACAAATTAGATATAAATAAAGTCGGCTTGTATGTTATAACTTTCAATAGTCCCAAACAATTTAAGACATTGATTGATTCAATGTTGGCCTATGATAAGGATTATATAAATAAAACAAAAAAGTTCTTATTAGATAATTCTAGTGATGAATCAACTTTTGGTGAATATAAATTATTGTGTGACAAATACGGGTTTGAACATATTAAAAAAGATAATTTGGGAATATGTGGCGGTAGACAATTCATTGCAGAGCACTTCAATGATACTGATTTAGATTATTATTTATTCTTTGAAGATGATATGTTTTTTTATCCTGACGAAGGAGTTTGCAGAAACGGATTTAACAGATACGTTCAAAACCTTTATACCAAATCTTTAGAAATAGTAAAAAAAGAAAACTTGGATTTCATTAAATTAAATTATTCCGAGTTTTATGGTGACAATGGAACTCAGTGGTCTTGGTATAATGTTCCTCAAGATGTAAGAACAAAATTTTGGCCAAACAACCCGAGACTTCCACAGATGGGACTTGACCCGAATGCACCAAAAACAGCTTTCGAAAAGATTCTTAGTCATAAAGGTGTACCATATACTTGTGGTGAAGTTTATTATTGTAATTGGCCTCAGATTGTAAGTAGAGACGGTAACAAAAAAATGTTCTTAGACACAACTTGGGCACATCCATTCGAACAAACGTGGATGAGTCATATGTATCAATTGACAAAGAAAGGTGAGTTATTTAGTGGTTTACTATTATTAACACCCACCGAACATAACAGGTTTGAACATTACGAAAGGGAGTTACGTAAAGAGTCATAACAATATATTTATTGATATGGATTTTTTTATCAAGAAAAATGCAACCCTTCCCGTCTTAAAAATGCAAGTTGTAAAAGACGGTCGCGCTGGTTATATCCAACTAACGGAAGATATTCCAGTGTCAACAATTTTTTTTACAATGATTAATGAACAAACAGGTATACCTAAAATTGTATCTGCACCTTGTGAGTTTGTTAATTTAATTTTAGATTTAGGTGCTCCACCTGAATATTATATTTATTTCAAGTTTACAAAAAAAGATACAAATGAAGTTGGTAGATATGTTGGTCAATTTTTAATTAAAAATGATGAAGGTGATTTGATTCTACCAATTAGAGAACAACTTTATATTAATGTACAAGAAAGTTTCATTTCGGAAACTGCTTGTTGTTGATTGACTCTAATCTCACAATTTTTTATATTTATTGAGGAAGGTAAATTTCACCAAAGTGTGAAAGCTAATGAACCACCCAACAAAATTGATATGATATCTACCAAAGAAATTGAATCATTTCTGCAAGGAAATGACTCCGAAACTTTTATAGTTGCAATTGAGTTCGATTACGCATCTAATTCCATTTTCAAAATCAAAGAAGAACCAGGTAAAGGAAAAGAAATCCGAAATGATACTTTTATTCCTTTCGCGTGGGTCGGAGATTTACGTGGTCTTAACTTTTATAATAATTCCAAAATAGCCCAAAAACAGGGTATGTCAAAATACGGAATTGTTATTGAAAAACTTGAAACCAAAGGTGATGAAAGACTTGAGAAAGGTTTGACCTTCATGATAAAATCTCTCAAAGGTTATAGAGAATTGATTCAGTTTTTTAGAGATGGTGGTTGTGACCCTTGGGGTGACCAGGCAAAGGATAAAATTATGATTTTACCGCCAGTAGAACAATATCTTATCTCTAAAGAGAAAAGATTGTTTAAAGGATATGATGATTATGACCAAGTTACTCGTCTTGTTTTTGACTTAGAGACTAACGCTCTTAACCCAAAAGATGGTCGCATCTTTATGATAGGAATCAAAACGAACAAAGGATATCATAAGGTGATTGAGTGTCTCGATGAGTCACAAGAAAAAGGTGCTATTATTGAGTTTTTCAATATTGTTAATGAAATCAAACCATCAATTATTGGTGGGTACAATTCAGCAAACTTTGACTGGAATTGGTTATTTGAAAGAGGTCAAAGATTGGGTATTGATATGAGAAAATCAATCAAATCCTTACACCCTCAACATTCATATACAAGAAAAGAAACAATATTAAAGTTAGCAAACGAGGTTGAGGATTTCACTCAAACCTCCATTTGGGGGTATAATGTAATTGATATTATTCATGCGGTTCGAAGGGCTCAGGCTATCAATTCAAACATCAAAGCGGTAGGTCTTAAGTATATTACAAAATATATTGGTCAGGAAGCTCCTGACCGTGTTTATATTGACCACACGGATATAGGAAAAATGTATGCGGCTAAGGAAGAGTATTGGTTGAATACTAAAAACGGAAAATATAAAAAGGCCTCTGAGTATGCGGATTTGGATAAAAAGTTCCCTGGTGTATATGTCAAGACCACTGGTGATAATTTGGTTGAAAGATATCTTAATGATGACTTAGAAGAAACCTTAGCGGTTGATAAAGAATTCAATCAAGCGTCCTTTTTACTTGCCTCTATGATTCCAACAACATATGAAAGAGTTGCCACTATGGGTACCGCTACACTTTGGAAGATGCTTATGTTGGCTTGGTCATACAAACACAACTTGCCCATCCCTGAAAAACAACAGAAGACAGATTTTGTTGGTGGACTTTCTCGTCTTCTGAAAGTTGGTTACTCAAAGAATGTTCTAAAACTTGACTTTTCCTCTCTTTATCCATCTATACAACTTGTTCATGACGTGTTTCCCAAATGTGATGTTTCAGGAGCCATGAAAGCAATGCTCAAGTATTTCCGTGACACCCGTATCAGATATAAACAACTTGCCGAAGAGTTTGAAAAAACTGACCCACAAAAATCTATATCATATTCAAACAAACAATTACCAATCAAGATTTTTATAAACTCGATGTTTGGTGCATTATCTGCTCCACAAGTTTTTGCTTGGGGTGACATGTATATGGGAGAACAGATTACTTGTACTGGAAGACAGTATCTCCGTCAAATGATTAAGTTTTTCATTAGCAAAGGTTATACCCCGCTCGTAATGGATACCGACGGTGTAAACTTTTCGAGCCCCGAAGACGTTGATACACACAGGTATATTGGTCGAGGATTAAATTGGAAGGTCAACGTTGGAAAAGAATACAACGGCCCTGATGCTGATGTAGCTGAATATAACGACATCTTCATGAGAGGTGAAATGGCTTTAGATACAGATGGTATTTGGCCTTCATGTATAAACCTTTCTAGAAAAAATTATGCGGTCATGGATGTTAAAGGGAAGATAAAGTTGACTGGTAATTCCATCAAATCAAAAAAACTTCCATTGTATATTGAAACGTTCTTAGATAAGGGGATTAAGATGTTACTAGAGGGTAAAGGGAAAGATTTCATCGAATACTATTACGAGTATCTCAAAGTAATATTTGACCAAAAGATTCCACTTGCTCAAATTGCTCAAAGAGCTAAAATCAAATTAACTTTGGATGATTACAGAAAAAGATTGACGCAGAAGACCAAAGCGGGAAATAGTATGTCTCGTATGGCTCATATGGAACTTGCAATCCAACAAAATCTAAGTGTCAATTTGGGTGACGTAATAATGTATGTTAATAACGGTAAAAAATCTTCACAGGGTGATGTTCAAAAGATGACGGCTAAACAAATCAAGGACCTAAATGAATATAACAAAACTCAGAATCCTCAAGCTAAAATGGTTGAAGATGGTGTTATTGTAAATTGTTACATGTTAGACTCAAGTACTTTTGACTCAAACCCAAATCTTACGGGAGATTATAATGTACCAAGAGCAATAGTCACTTTCAATAAAAGAATAGAACCTCTATTGGTTGTGTTCAAACAAGAGGTCAGGGATGGTTTAATTGTAGCAGACCCTGAGAACAGAGGTATTTTCACAAGTGCACAGTGTGAGTTGATAAACGGTATGCCTTTTGAAGATGGCGACCAAGATAAGTTAGAAGAAGATGTTCTCAATATGACAGAACAAGAATTGGATTATTGGAAACGTAGAGGTTTGAAACCTACTTACATCTATGAACTCGCTGATAAAGATTGGGAAGGAAAATTAGGATTGCTTCAAACCGTCTGATGACAATATATACCAGTGTCCGTTAACAAATAAAAACTCCACACAGGCAAACTTATCTAAAATAAGTTCATCATATTCTTCATCAATTTTACCTACATCAGGTAAAATTATTACCTTTGTCATGGCTTTGATAACTATGTGGTCTGTTGTGGAAGAATCCAAAATCACATTTGAATGAGCAATTCCCCTCACTATAATTTTAGATTCTCCATGTGTTCGGTAATCTAATTCTGATACTACAGAAATTTCTGAAGTATTAACCATGTTACCGTTTATGATTCTTTTTGACGGAATAGTTCTTACAATCGCCATAAATTAAATTACATATATTTGACGAGGCATTGCTCTGAACCTCATTTGTTTATTTAAGTTTTCTGCAATACTAGCCTCCCTCTCCATTACCTTTTCGGGTCTCAATCTTGATAACCAACCATTCTCACCTATCAATTCCTCGAGTAACTTTGATTTTTCGTCCTTACCTTCAGTTGCTAAACTAGCGTAATCCATTGTGATTTCACTGTCTGGTGTTTTCAGGTTACCTGAATATTTCCCTCTGACTCTTGAAAGAGTTTCTTTACAATAAGCTGTGAACCATCTTCTAACCCATTGCTGACCAGGTACATTCAAATCCTCCCAAGACAACTCTTCAATGGGGACATCTGTTGGTAATTTTATAATGTCAGGATTAGCTTTAAGACAAGCTGCCCTGTCTTCTGGTCCTACATCATAATACCAATACCAAACAGCTTTTCCAACATACATGCTATAGTTATTCCAGTTGAATCTTCCACCTGGTGTGTTATATAAAAATATATTTCTTTTTCCATCGGGTAACGCTGTTATTCTATATGTTAATGAACCACCTAAGATTCTATTCAATATGTTTGCTTCCTGCATTCTTATTAGATAGTCAAACCCTGACATCATGAAATAGGAACCTTGATATCCCATCTGTGCGTAACCAGCCTCGTTCGCTCCTAAACCAATTCCTCCAAATCCAAACCCACCAATACCCCCTAATCCGAATGCCGTAAATGGTTGGTTCGAAAACCAAAGAAGTTCATTGACTTCACGACCAGCCGGTATTTCGTAGTTCTGTGTATTTGCACTGAGAATGAAATAATCCTTTTTTAATACCCAAGGGCCTATCGTCTGTAATCCAACAATTTTCGAATATGAAAAAGAAAATTGTTGTTCGAAGTCCATTGTACGTGTAATGAGAGCTCTTGCAACTGACCTTTCTGTCATGTTCAAATTTACCAAGTTTACCCATTGACTATCAATTAACCATTGAAGAACGTACTCCTCGTAGTCCCCAAGTGATAACTCAACCAAAGAGTCTAACATCTCGTCAGTAAGTTCAACACTTCTGAGAGGAGCACCTAATAGGTGTTTAATTCTCGTATAAAGTCGTGACCTCTCTGGTTCTGGAATTGCTGCCATATTCTATAAATATATTCTTTATTCAATTTCGTGTAATAAAGCATTTTTTGGGAATATGTAACGACCGTTTGATATTTCACAATCGTTTTTGAAAATTAAAACATGATTTGATTTAGTTTGAAAAAATATCATCCAATCCACATTATATTTTTTCACATCTGCGTCTGTAAAAATTACATAAGTGTCTTTTGTTGTTTTGAGATAATTGTAAGGTTTGACCTGACATGAGTGAGCTCTATCTTTTATTGTGATAATTAAATCAACACCTTCAATTGCATCCATTTTTTTACCCGCTCCACTAGTTTTTTCGATTGTAGCATCACCCTCAAAATATAAATCTATTTTTTTGAATACACTGTTTTCAGAATCCATTCCACGTTTCCAAGTTTTCAACAAAACTTTTAAGATATTGATGAACTCAGAATTTTCTTTTGAATAAAGTTGGTTAGCAAAATAATCTAAAGCTTTACCAAAACGAATAATTTCTTCAGGTCTCCTTTCCTTTTCATTATAAAAATTGAACATTTTTTCTGGTCTACCTTTTTCTTTAATTAGGTTGTTGACCGCTTTGACCAATAAACAAAAAGTGTTATGGTTGGTATTAAGATTGTTCAACACAGACCTGCCTTGAGATTCCAAATTATAGAAACCAGACATGGTATCATTTGTTTGTTCCGCCCAAGAATCACCAAAAACTTTTCTAAGTGAATTAGTAATCGCTTTGATGTATAGCCTTTTCATAGTCTCATCGAAAAGGATTTCTTTATATACTGAAACATCGTCCTTTGAACAAAAGGTGGCAGTGTCCTTTTCATCAATCAATCTTTTGTACTCAATTTGTTCAAGTAATTTCGTTTTAACTTTCATCTCGAAAAGTTCAGATACAAACTCCCAATTTACTACTTTCCAAAAGTTTGATATGTACTCGTCTCTTTTGTTTTTATATTTTAAATAATAGGCGTGTTCCCATAAATCTAACCCTAAGAGAGGAAACCCACCCCCTTCAATCACGTTCATCAGAGGGTTGTCTTGGTTCGGAGTAGACATAATTTTAAGTTGATTTTTTGGTGTCAATAGTAGCCACACCCAACCAGACCCAAATCTATCTTTAGCAATGGTCTCAAACTTTTTTTTGAAGTTTGTAAACGTGCCAAACTCTTTGGTTATCTTTTTGAATAGTTCGCCTTCCAATTTCTTTGGTTCGGGTGTCAACATATTCCAAAAAAGTGCGTGGTTAAAAGCACCCCCAGCGTTATTTCTAATTGTCTTATCGTATCTGTCGATATTTTTGATGATGTTTTCTAAATCGACATCTCCTTTCTTTTTCTTCGATAACGCATCGTTGAGTTTATCAACATACCCTTTGTAATGTTTGTTGTAATGGAAGTTCATTGTCTCGGGGTCAATGAATTGTTTCAGGGCTGTGTAGGAATAAGGTAATTTCTCTATTCCGATTTTTTTCATCTCTGTAATCAACAACGACTTTTCATTTTGTATGTGTCTTTCTTGAATTTGTTTTTCAATTTGTTGAATCCTCTTCTCTGTGTTCTGCATATTTGTGAGTTATTCGTTTATATAAATAACTCGATATTTTGTTATTTCCTCATCTCGTTTATTCTTTTTAATATTTCTTCTGCTGCATCTGAGGAATCTATGTTGTCACCTAACACAGTTGAAATATTTTTTTTCTTATCATTCACAATCGCATAGATGATTCCTTCAATTGTGTTTTCAAAAATGGGATAATATACTAAAACGTTATTTTTTTGGCCGTATCTATACGCTCTGTCTTCGGCTTGACTCATGTCACCAGGAACGAACGATAAATCGTTGATAATCACAGCTTCAGCTGCGGTAAGGGTCAATCCGACACCAGCGGCTTTTATATTACCAACGAAGACTCTTATATTATCGTTGTCTTGGAATGAATCAACACTCAGTTGTCTTTCCCCTTTGGATAAAGAGCCGTCAACTTTGACTGAGGTCTTACCAAAATGTTCATAGATTTTGTTCAACGATTCAGTAAAATTACAGAATATGATTACTTTTTTTCCTTGTTCTATGATGTTTTCGGCTAGTTCGATTGTTTGGTCGATTTTCTCATTGGCAATAATTTGACGAACCTTTGTGAGTTTTGTAAATTGTACTGTTAATGATTTCGATTCTTCTGGTTTTTTATCTAACCAATTATAATATTCACCCATTACCTCCTCATAGTTCTTTGATTTGAGTCTTAGATATATTGGGGTAATTATTTTTTCGGGTAAATCCAAAACGTCTTCTTTCAATCTTCTTAAAGTTAGTCCCGAAGTACGGTCTCTAAGTTCTTCAAGATTTGATGCACCCATAACATTCCAAACTTTTCTGGCACCTACCTTGAATTGATATCCACTACAATATCTTATTACATAAGCCATCCAATTTTTTGCAACAGGCGAATCCACCAAACTCAATAAGTTAAAATAGTCAATAGGTCTTGATGTCATAGGTGTTCCCGTAAGTAACCAAAGTCTGTCAACTTTTTTTACGATGTCATTTATTAATTTTGTTCTTTGCGCTTGAGCGTTTTTAATATAGTGTGCTTCGTCAATAACCACCAAATCAAAACCGGCTCTAAGAATCTGTGAATCATCTTTCTTTTTCGAATCATGAAAATTTTTTAATATATCATAGTTTATTATGACAAATTCGTGTTCTGTACTGAAACTTTTACCTTCCGAAATATACACTAATTTATCAGTATAGTTTTCGATTTCCCTTTTCCAATTTATTTTTAAAGTTGCGGGACAAATAATCAAAACTTTTTTTGCCCCTGTCTCCAAAGCGGCTATAATAGTGGAAGTTGTTTTTCCCAACCCCATATCATCGGCCAAAATAAACTTTTTGTTTTCAACTAATTTTTGTATAGATTCTTTTTGGTGGTTGAGTGGTGGTCTGTTAGAATATTTGTCATAATTAATTACAACATTTTTCACAGTGTTGTCTTTTATCACCGCGGCCTTGGGTAACCAAAATTCGTAGAGTTCTTCTGTTTCCCAAACCCTTCCCCAGATATGAAATGCTTTATCTTTCTCGGCTAATATTTTTTCTACCCAAACTTTTTTTGGTATGTCGGTGTATAATTTATCATCCGCTAATTTTTGTGCGAAATAAGAATCAAGTATTACCCACTTTCTTGCAACTTTTGGGTTTTGATTGTAATTGTTGATTATGTATTGAGATTGAGCTCTTGTAGGATAAAACTTCTTGTTTGTTTGGAACTTCCTTTTTAATGACAAGATGTAGTTATTGGCACCATCATAGGTTTCCAAATGTGTTATTGCTGTTGACTCTAAAGAAAGATTGCTACTCATTAAATTATTTTAGTGTCGAACCTTCCGTCCTTCCAGTATTCGTCACCTCCATACCAAACGAATATTTCTTCTTCGGGTAAGATTTCTCTCAGAGCATAAAACTCAAATGCATCTAATTTGTAATTAGACCTCCAACATGCGTTTGGCTTATTGTTATGATTATAAAAACTTGAAAACCCAAGACCTACGACTTGTTTCTCCCAATTAGAGTTTCCTTGGGGCCAATTAAATCTGTGATTCATCAAAATGGTACTTGGGACCCCTTTGGGTATTTCAAGGTCTAAGTAAGGACATGTTTCGAAAACCTCGTCGATAAATATTTTTTCCGAAGCAAATACACCTCTCCCGTGAATCGGGCTTTTTGCTAAATAAATTTTTGTTGGTGGGCGTATCATAAGTTTACAATTAATAATAATAATAAATCTAAAAGTATTTATCAATATATGGAAAAATTAGTTCCTATAACTCGACTTGGTAAATTCTTCGGTGGAGAGGACTATACTCTTGATATTGATATGGGAGAGGAGTGGTTGATTGGTGACATGAACTTCACAGTCATTCTTTATAGAATTGATAGATATAAAACCAAAACTGATGATGTTTATGGTGAGGTATTAGAAGATGGTATTCAGTTTTTAGCTCCCGTTGAACTGAAAGGATATGTTCAAGTTATGGCACCAACAAACAAATTTTTAGGTAATTCTAAAATTGAACAACAAGAGCCAGGTAATATGAGATTTAGTGTTTATCAAAAAACACTAGAGGACCTCGGTGTTGAGATTTTCATGGGGGATTATTTGGGATATTATGAAACTGAAGACAGAGTAAGATATTACGTTGTTTCAGATGATGGATTCGTAAGGTCTGATAATAAACACACTTATGGTGGTTACAAACCTTTTTATAGAACTGTGGTTGCAACTTATGTGAGTGAAAATGAGTTTAGAGGTATATAACTTATGAAATACATACTTACAGAACAACAATATAATTTTTTAATCAAAGAAATTGCTTTTGACCCTGAAGTTGCAAAAATACAAAGGGTACTAATAAAAAAATATGATTTGGGAAAATACGGTCCAAATAAGGATGGTGTTGATGGTAAATTAGGACCTTTAACCAAAAAGGCGATGGAAAAGGAGTATGGAAAATCAATGGAACAGTCAATTCTTAAGAATAGACCAACGGGTTTTTTTGACGCGGTTTTGATTGGCGGTTTAGATTATAGAAATGGGGATTTGTCAATTGACCAGCAAGTTCAAAAGCTTTCTACTTCTCTTGGTATGCAAAATGTTAAAGGCTTCAGGTACAATGCTCAGACATCTGATATATTGAGTTTCTTGAAAGACAATCCAAATATACCTGTTTATATGTTTAGTGCGGGTTGTGTTAAAGCAAAAGATATCTCAAGTAGCCAATATGTTAATAAGAGTAAAATCTATATAGTTGAGCCGTATGCTAAAAGTGAAAGAACAAAACAAATTGTTCAATCTGCAGTATCTAATGGTGTCCCATCTAAAAATGTATTTGCTGGACCAAACAAGAGTAGAGGGGATGATGTTGTTAATGGGGCTTCTTTTTCAAACGCTAGAACCCATTGGGACGCTTTGGGTCGTGTAGGATTAATTACAAAAAGTTAAATTATTATGCCATTTCCAAAACAAGTCAAACCAACATTACCTTTAGTACCACAAAAAACTTTATCTGCTCGAAGGGAGCAACTTTTGGAGTACATAAAAAAAGATGGAACTTACTTACCTAAATCGGTTCTTCATGCAGATTTAGATAAAGGTATGTTGGATTTTGTTAAAGAAGAATTACAGGTTGTCACCGCAGGTAAAATTGTTCCGATGGTCGATATAATTTTGACAACACAAAATTGGAGTCAATATGTTGAAACTGCACAATTTGTTAATCGGGATTTTAATGCGGAGCCACCATTTATAACGGTTGTAAGACAACCCGAGGTGAAGTATGGTACAAACCCTGCAGTAATTTATAACATACCAAATAGGAAACAGTTTTACTATGCTACGGTTCCGACTTGGAATGGTAATGTGCAGGGTATGGATATATACACTATTCCTCAACCAGTACCTGTTGATATCACATATAATGTCAAAATAGTTTGTAATAGGATGAGAGAGTTGAATCAGTTCAACAAAGTTGTGATGCAAAAATTTGCTTCTAAGCAAGCATATACTTTTATCAAGGGCCAATACGTTCCAATAATTTCAACAAATATCTCTGAGGAGAATCAAATAAATATTGACTCACGAAAATACTATATTCAGAATTATGATTTTCTGATGATGGGATATTTGATAGATGAAGAAGAGTTTGAGGTCAAACCCGCTATTGCAAGAACAAGTTTGGTTTTTGAGATGGACACTTCGACAAGGATGAGAAAAGCTGAAAAGTGGCCGAAGAATCCTGATGAATTTTTATCTAACTTTTTGTATGTCGTTGGCAATAATATTTTGGAGGAGTATATTGATTTTACTGCTAACATGAATTGGGTTAATTCGACAAACGTTCAATCTTATGATGTATTCATCAACGGTGATTATTTTGGTACGAATGTTAATAGAATTGAAATTACCACAAACGATTTGTTGAGGATTGTGGTTGTAAAAAATGATAATACTCAAGAAGCTTCGATACAGTTTGATAACACTTTAGTTTAATCTTCCCCGTACAAATCCTTCTTTTCTTTACACTTCTCAAGTATAATTTGTTCCAAGAACTTATATATTTTTAGACCTCTTTTGTCACAATACTTTTTTAAGGTTTCGTGTACTGCAGGGTCAATTTTTATATTCTTTATCTCCTTCTTTATTTTCATAGTAGAAAAAAGGTAGAATTAATTCTCACCGTTTACAAATAGATATCCAAAAGTCAAGTTTTTTCATCTTGATATGAATATTTATCAATAAAATAAATCTGCACTAGAATAATTTTATAATGGCAACAGCACAAGTTAATCAAAAAGTTTTTGTATCACCTGGTGTTTATACTTCTGAGACGGACTTATCGTTCGTGGCACAGAGTGTCGGTGTTACAACCTTAGGTTTGGTTGGTGAGACAATTAAAGGTCCAGCCTTCGAACCAATTTTTATAACAAATTATGATGAGTTTCAGGCTTTTTTCGGTGGTTCTGAACCAACTAAATTTGTGAATACACAAATCCCAAAATATGAGGCGGCTTACATTGCTAAATCTTATTTACAACAATCAAACCAATTATTTGTTACGAGGGTGCTTGGTTTGTCAGGTTATGATGCGGGTCCTTCGTGGAGTTTAACCGTAAATGCAAATGTAGACCCGACAACTATTGGTTTGTCTACAGGTGTTGGAACGGCTTTCACAGTCAACTTTGAAGGCAACTCAACAGGAAATACATTCAGTTTCACAACTGGTTCATTACCTCCAGCTGTTAGTGCAGAGCTATTCCAACAATATAGAATGGCTGATGGTAGTACGTCTACTATTTTTGCTGATATATCATCACAAATTGGTACAATTTTAGATACACCATCTTTATCCTCAACCACTTCCGTTTTTTACGGTGCGATTCTTGAGTCAGATTATTGGGATGTTGTTGACCAATTTTCAGCGGTTACAAATCAATATGGTAGTGACTCTGTAAATTTGGGTCAAAACGATTTGACAGCGGCAAGTAATGACGCTTGGTATTACGCTAATTTCGGTAATTATTCTGCAGACAATTATTCAGGATATTCATGGTATTATACTGTATCAAGTTTATCAGGTAATAGTAGTTCAGCTTTTACTGGCACTATCACAGGTATGTCTTATAATTTCTCAGGAACTGCTTTCGGAGAATATAATGGAATGGTAGTTGCTACACTACGTTCTAGAGGTATTTCATTATTCGCGAATGATGCAAGTAGTGTTAATCACGGGCCTGTTTATGAGGTGACTGGTTTAACTGATGTTGAGCTTGTTTGTTCAAATCAGTATTCAGGAATTACAAATGACCCATTTAATGTTGCTGGTTTCTTGATTTCAGGTATCACAAAAGATAATGATACTTTCTCATTCGAAACTTCATTAGCGGCTTCTTCATCGAAGTATATAACTAAAGTTTTGGGTGTTGATAATTTTGGTAAATCGAGAAATGAGGTTCCTTTGTTTGTGGAAGAAATATATCCAAGTAGTTTGGCATACGCATATAATCAAGGTTATATCCGTGGTCTAAATTGTAATTTGATTGCACTAGAGGGTGCTAGAAGTGAGGACCCTTCATCTATCGCTTATAAGGTTACTCAATACAAATCACCAGAAACTCCTTTCTTTGTTTCTGAGTTAAGAGGTAATAAAGTTTATAATTTATTCAAGTTAATTTCTATATCTGATGGTGATTCAGCTAACACTGAAATCAAAGTTTCAATCACGAATATTTCTTTCAACAATATGTCTTTTGATATACTTGTTAGAAATTTCTTTGATACAGATGCTAATCCAATTGTGATTGAGAAGTTTACTAACTGTAACTTAGACCCTGAGGATAATAATTTCATAGGTGTTAAAATCGGTACTTCAAATGGTGAGTATGCATTACTATCAAAATATATCATGGTTGAAATGGCAGATGAAGCTCCTATTGACGCATTACCTTGTGGATTCTATGGTTATAGACAAAGAGAATACGGTGATGTGACAGTCAATCCTTCTCCCTATATAAAATATAAAACTAAGTATGATTTTCCTGGTGAGGTTATTTTGAACCCTCCTTTTGGTACAAGTACTGGTGGAAGTAATACTGTAGAGTCTCCTGGCGATATCGTTAGAAGAACTTACCTTGGTTTCTCTACTCAGATTGGTATTGATGAGTCTTTCTTGTCTTACAAAGGGACTCAAAATCCTATCGATTGGGTGAACTCAGCATTACCTGTTGAGGGTGCTAGATGGAATATACTTTCTAAAGGTTTCCACATGGACTCAGGTGCTACGGTTGTTACAATTGCTAACAGCTTCTTAACAAGTGGTGAAACCGCTTTTGAGTGTGGTACCGCTGATTTCAGAAGCGACCCAGAAACACAAGAGAATCCATATTACTTCATCTTTTCGAGAAAGTTTACTACCTGTTTTGCAGGTGGGTTCGATGGCTGGGACATATACAGAGAGTTCAGAACAAATCAAGATAGATTCCAACTTGGTTCAAACGGTTATTTGGCGGGTGCTTCACCTTCTCCAAGATATCCAACAGCAACAGGACAAGGTTTATTCAAGAGAATTATTGTTCAAAATAATACACAAGATTTCGCAAACACTGACTACTACGCTTATTTGCTTGGTATCCTAACATTTGCAAATCCTGAGTCAACCAACATCAACGTGTTTGCAACTTCATCGATTGATTATGTAAACAACTCCAACTTAGTTGAAGCAGCAATTGACATGGTTCAATTCTCAAGAGCTGACTCTGTATATATTGCAACAACTCCTGACTACTTCATGTATACACCTGATGGAACAAACTCTTTGGATATAATTTATCCTCAAGAAGCTGTTGATAATTTGGACAATACAGGAATTGATTCTAACTATACCGCAACATACTATCCTTGGATTTTAACAAGAGATACGGTTAATAATACACAAATATATTTACCACCAACTGGTGAGGTTGTAAGAAATCTTGCACTTACAGATAATATTTCCTTCCCATGGTTCGCTTCGGCGGGTTACACAAGAGGTCTTGTTGATTCAATTAAAGCAAGAGTGAAGTTGACACAAGAAGATAGAGATACATTATATCAAGGAAGAATCAATCCAATAGCAACCTTCTCTGATGTAGGAACTGTAATCTTCGGTAATAAAACATTACAAATTGCAGACTCTGCATTGAACAGATTGAATGTAAGAAGATTGTTATTACAAGCGAGAAAATTAATTTCAGCAGTTGCTGTTAGATTATTGTTCGAGCAGAATGACCAAATTGTAAGACAACAATTTTTGGATAGTGTCAACCCAATTTTAGACGGTATAAGAAGAGATAGGGGTCTTTATGATTTCCGTGTAACAGTTTCTTCTTCTCCTGAAGATTTGGATAGAAATACACTTTCAGGTAAAGTTTACCTTAAACCTACGAAGGCACTTGAGTTTATAGAAATTGAATTCTTTATAACTCCAACGGGAGCATCCTTCGAAAATATCTAATATAAGAGGGGGGACTTAATCCCCCCTTTTTTTAATTCCCTATGAGAACAATTCTTTTAGAGGCTTTTATTGATGAGAAAACCCCAGAGTTAAAGTATTATGCTTTTGATTGGGATGACAATATTGTTCATATGCCAACTAAGATTTTAGTTAAAGATGACGAGGGTAAAGAGGTAGGTATGAGTACTGAGGACTTCGCTGAATACAGACATCAAATAGGAAAAAGAGATTTCGATTACAATGGTCATACAATTGTTGGTTACTCCGATGACCCATTCAGGTTTTTTAGACGTTATGGTGATAAACAATTTTTGATTGATGCGATGTCCGCAAAGCCAGGACCAGCTTGGAAAGATTTTATGGAGTCTATAAATAATGGCTCAATTTTTGCAATTATAACGGCTCGTGGTCATAATCCTAATATACTTAAAGAAGCGGTTTATAACTATATTATAAACAATTATGAAGGTATAAATAAAGAAGAAGTATTAAAGAATCTGAAAAAGTATAGAAGTTTCACAGACGAGGAAAATCTAACTGATGAAGAATTAATAAGGTCTTATTTGGAATTGAACAAATATCATCCAGTGTCTTTTGGAAACGAAGATAGTGCTGCAAGTCCTGAACAATTAAAGGTGATAGCGATGGATGATTTTGTTAGTTATATAAAGAGTATGGCTGCTATTCTTAATAAAAAGGCATACCTAAAAAAAGATTTAGGAAATAAGTTTATACCTAGCAAGCCAGCTATAGGTTTTTCAGATGACGACCCTAAAAATGTAGAATTGATGAAAAAACATTTTGAAAATAAATTAGATGATATTAAAACATTTTCTACAGCTGGTGGAACAAAAAAAGAAGTGAAATAACGATATCATTTTTAAAAATTAAAGTAAAGAGAAATATTTTCAATAACCCTATATTTATAGGTAATAAACAAAGAAAAAAATCTAATATATTATGGCTGATTTATTAATGAAAATGCCAATACCTTACGAGCCGAAACGTCAGAATCGATTTATTCTAAGATTTCCATCGAGCTTGGGTATTAATGAGTGGTTTGTAGAGTCAACTTCAAGACCGCACATCTCCATTACTGCAACTGAAATCCCTTTCTTGAATACATCTACGTATGTTGCAGGAAGATTTACTTGGCAAACTTTGAACGTAACATTCAGAGACCCAATTGGACCATCTGCATCACAAGCTCTTATGGAGTGGGTTCGTTTACATGCTGAATCAGTGACAGGTCGTATGGGTTATGCAGCGGGTTATAAAAAAGATATTGACCTCGAGATGTTGGACCCAACGGGAGTTGTTGTAGAAAAGTGGATTTTGTACGGAACGTTCTTGACTGATGTTAACTTTAACAATTTAGGATACAACCAAGACCAACTTGCAACAATCACAGCGACACTCAGAATGGACAGATGTGTTCTTGTCTATTAATAGTATTTATAAAAAAAAACAATTGATTATATTTAACCGTATAGGACTAAACTATACGGTTAATTTTTTTTATGCAAGACCAATCAAGAGAATACGGACAAAGAGAAATTACACTTCCACACGACGTGGTACCCTTACCTTCAGGTGGATTGTTTTATAAGAATAAAAAGAAATCACTCAAAGTAGGATATTTGACCGCTCAAGATGAAAACATATTGATGGCGGGAGGCAACGACCTTACTATATCACTACTCAGAAATAAAATCTACGAACCAGACTTAAGAATCGAAGATTTACTACAAGGTGATGTAGAAGCCATTTTGGTATTTTTGAGAAACACAGGGTTCGGACCTGAAATGTCATTATCCCTCAAAGACCCAAAAAATGGAAATCCCTTCAACACAACCGTTATGTTAGACCAACTTTCAACAATCGATGGTCAAAAACCAAACGAAGACGGAACATTTACGATACAACTTCCTAAAACAAACTCAACAGTAAAATTGAAACCCCTCACTTATGGTGAGATATTGGATATTGAAAAACAAGCAGAAACATACCCACAAGGAAGAGTCGCCCCGAAAATTACATGGACGTTGAATAAACAAATTGTTGAGGTCAACGGAACTACCGACAAAGGGGAAATTGCAAAGTTCATAGAATCTTTACCGATTATGGATTCTAAACATATCAGAAAGTTCTTGAATGAAAATGAACCGAGATTGGACATGGTCCGAGTTGTAATAGCCCCATCAGGAGAAAAACTAGCTGTCAATGTTGGTTTTGGGGTTGAATTTTTTCGCCCTTTCTTCTGAGTATAGGAAAGGACAAATCAACGAATACTATTATCTTACAACACTGATGAATGTCAGTTACACAGATTTTGAAAAAATGCCAATTTTTATTCGAAAGTACATGTTGGATAAGTGGATTGAAGAACATAAGAAGGACTGAGAAAAATCAGTCCTTTTGTATTTATATATTAAATAACCTTCTATGTTTCAAATGAGTGGTGAAGACCCAAATGTAAAATCTCTTAAGAGTATCACAGACGAGCTGACTGATTTAGGCAAAAACTTTGGTGCTAGATTGGGAGACACGATGACAAACCTCATCGTTAAAGGTTATGAAATCAATAAGATTTTCGGACAGACTGGGGAAAGGTTAGTTGAGATTCAACAAGCGGCCGCAGACGCAATACCATCCATAACAAGACTTGGTGGTAATATTGATACCGTCGGTCTAATTATGTCCGAAGTTGCAAAGGAATCCCTCAGAAACACAATTGCGACCACAGACCAGATGGAGAAACTCTATGCTACCTTTAGGGTAACGGGAGTAGGTGTGGGAACATTGACCAAGAATTTTTTAGAAGCCGGATACGGATTGAACAAGGTTGGGGATGAGATGGAGAGCGTAGTCAACTATGTTAGAAGTATCGGGGGAAATGTTGAACAAGTTACAAAATCTGTTGTGAGCAATCTCGACCATGTTAACAGATTTTCATTCGAAAAAGGTGTAGTTGGTTTTACCAAAATGGCGGCACAAGCTTCCATTTTGAGATTCGATATGCAAAACACTTTGGATTTTGCAGATAGGGTTATGAACCCCGAAGGTGCAATCGCCATGGCATCCGCATTTCAAAGACTCGGTGTTGCTGCAGGAAGTATAGGAGACCCATTCTCCATGTTGAACCAATCCATAACAGACCCATCAGGTCTTCAAGATAGTTTGATTAACATTGGTAAACAATTTGTTGAGTTCAACAAAGAAGCAGGTAAGTTCCAAATTAGTAGAGAGGGTGTCTTAAGATTACGAGAAGTAGAACAAGAGGCTGGATTGATGAGAGGAAGTTTATCTAAAGCAGGGATTGCTGCTGCAGAACTCGATGCAAGATTATCCCAAATAAGTCCTTCAATAAAGTTCAAAAATGAAGAAGATAAGATGTTGCTTGCTAACATCGGAAGAATGGGTGATGGTGGTCAATACGAGGTGCAGATTGAACCAGGTGGAGAATATGTGAAATTTAATCAATTGGGTCAAAAACAAATAGATGAGCTTATAAAAAAACAAGCCGACGCTCCAAAAACTATGGAGGAAATCGCGAGAGCTCAGATGAGATTCGACGAAACAATCTCCGCAGATGTAAAAGTAATTAAAAATACACTTCTTTATGGTGCCGCAAGTCAAACAGGTGTTTTAAGGGAAACGCAAAGGGTGGGTAATGTTGCTAGAAATATGGGTGGAGAAATCTCTGGTATGGCTAGCACACAGGGCACCAGAAGAATGTTTGAAAAAGCGGGAGATGTTCTCTTACAACTCGGGAAAGATATTTTACAAGGTAAAGGTATGACAAACGCCGATAAGTATGCCAAGGCTTACGAAGGACTCGGCACGGAAGTAAAAGACTTTTTGAAGGAAGCATTCGGAAAGGCGGTAGAAGCGGGGAAAAAAGAACTCAAGGCTGACGAACTTACCTTTATCAAAAAGTTCTTGGAAGAACAAGGATTTAACTACAACGATTCTTTAAAAACAATCAACGATAAATTAGAGCAAAACAAAACCCAAACCCAAACCCAACCAACAACAATACCCTACCAAATGCAACCAGCCAACACTCCAAAACCTTTGGGGATTGATTTCAAACCAGATGAAAAAGTAAGAACAGATTATCAAAAACAGAATGTACCTGAAAATTTTGTTCGAGGTGATAGAGAGATGGCACAAGCCGTGACAAATGTCAACCAAGAGAACGGGAACATGACAATTACACAAAAAGTCTCAATCGACCCATGGACCATAACGGTGAACGCACCGGCAGGAGTTGACAAACAATATCTAAGTAATGTATTGAACTCTAACGAGTTTAAAGCAGGGTTCACAGAACAAATCATGAAATACATGAAAGTTGATAAAGCGAATCAGACCATGCCTCCTTTCGCATATCAAAAAATGGTTTAAAAAAAACCATAATTACCTATTTATAAGAAATAATATTGAGTGGGAAGTCCTTTAGATTTTGTAAGTTCAGACGGTTTCAGAAAAAGGCTCATAACCAGAAACCTTACACCGTATGCTAAAGCACCAAGTAGACCGACGCTCCCCATAAATGTAGAATACGTTCAGTCAGATACCTCCGTACAAGATAGTCCCGACAAGTTAATTGACGAACCATCTTTTGCTAATCAACTTTATCCACTTAACCAGTACGGAAATGAAGGTGGATATAAACAAGCACCTGACCCAAATGCACTACTTAACTCTAAATCAAATGAAGGGGAGTACGGAATACAAGATGCAAGGATAATTGACGAAGCTTTACCCGAATCACAAAAGTGGAAACCACTCAACACTTTTTCAGACGGTAATCAATTACAAATTGACGGAGCTGAGTTCATATCAAGTTTAAATCGACCAGCAGGATACTCCAACAGATTCAATAACCAACCATATCCACAGTTCGTTTATTCAAGTTATGGTCCCGTTTCAATTCTATTATCTCCTGACCCACAGGGTAGTAACGGGCTATTGAGTAGGGACTCATTTATTGCTAAATTGGGTGCAGCGACTCTTAGAGATTTATTCCAAAAAAGAATCGCAACGCAGATTGTGAGAAAAACGGTTGGAAGAGTTAACGCGTTCAATGTAAGAGGAGGAACAGATGTTTTAAGTATTGTAACAGGAAGAGTTCCAATTATAGAACCAAATTACCAAATCACAATTCCTGCTAACCCGATAATTGCGGCGACAGATTTTGCTTTGAGACTTGCCGGAAGTACAATCCCTATATCACCAATTCCAGGAAACTACTTTGACCCTAACACATCACTTATACAACCTACGACAATCCAACAAATGACTAACGCGTTTAGAAAGTCTGGTGTCGGTAAGTTTTTCAATAGATTGTTGGGTGGTGGGCAGACAGGTTCACAAATCATGTATAATAACATGGGTGGTGGACAAAAGTCACGTTTATTCAATAATATAAATTATAATAGATACAAACCTAGTCTGGACCGAACTTTGTTTGACAGAGTTGTAGGTGCATTAGTAGGTTCTACAACAAACAACGCAAACTATTATATAGGTAGTTTGAGCTCCGACCCCTCGAGAGTTTTTTCACCAGCAGGTGATATACCTGTTAATTCATATGGTATTGAACAACAGTCACCTGTATATGGTCCTTCAGAACTTGCTCAACTGTATGAGGGTCCAAGTAAAGAAGTAAGACTCGGTGCGAACGGTCCAATTTACTCTGATGGTGGTGGTATTGAAGGTGGTTTTACTTGGGTGTCAAAAAAATACAAAGGTAATGCAGGAAAAACAGTCGGTATAAATGGTGAAATCGTTAACCAAGATGAAGATTTTAGACCATCCTCATACAACACCACAGAATCAACGAACCTTGAATATACCCAAGGGTCTATATTAGATGACACGCAGAGAATTATTGATAGCCAACCACAGGGAGGTAAAAGACTTCAACATGTGGGTAACGCAATTGACCAAGTTTCAAAAGTATTCAACGATGGTTATAAAGAACTTACCAAAGGTTCAAGAGTTTACAAATATGTTGGAGAAATAGGGCAAGAAGTAGGAACTGAATATTGTAGAGTTTTTGCTAAAGATATACCTTACTTACAGTATAATGATTTACAAAAGACAGATGGTGTAGTCACAGAGGGTAGAAGATTTTCTTATTCTGTTTTAGATAAAACTTATAACCTTAACATTGCACCAAACAAGCAAGAGGGAGGACAAGATTCCTCAAATCTTATTAACGGACCTGGAGGTTCTAGCACTAACGCCGCGTATGCAAAGAAATATATGTTCTCACTCGAAAACCTTGCTTGGAGAACATCCTCAACAGCAGGATTTTCTGTAAATGATTTACCAATATGTGAAAGAGGGCCTAACGGTGGTAGGGTTATGTGGTTCCCTCCTTACGGTTTAAGTTTCAATGAGAGTTCTAGTACAAACTGGAAAACAAACGATTTCTTAGGAAGACCCGAACCAATATATACTTACAACAATACATCAAGGTCAGGACAGCTTCAGTGGAAGATAGTTGTGGACCACCCTTCGGTTCTGAATGTTATCGTTAATAAGGTATTAGCTAAAGAAACAAACAAAAATAGAGTTGATAGTATTTTAGAATCATTTTTTGCTGGTTGTAGAAAATATGATTTATATGAACTAGCAAAAAAATACTACACAATAAATCCTAACGACCTCTATCAATTACAACAGGCAATCAGTTCAAAAGAGCTTACAAGAAACCAATTACAAGCCGTAATTGCAAATCAACAAACGGGGAATAATTCTCCAAATGGTGCGACAAATCCAACACAAGGAAACGCAAGTGCAAACCCATTTGAAAAATATTATAACAACGCCCTTTACTTCGAAAACGACTTTCCGAAAAAGACAGGACCTTTGGATTATAATGCTCTCTATAAACAATATATTTCTGATGCGAACATCACATCATACGAGAAAAAAAGTCCGAGTACCGCAGCGTCAACAAAAAACTTTTTTGAAAAAGTAGTTAAACCAAATAAAGACAAGTTTGACGAAATGGCTAAAGAATTGATTAAAGAACTTAATCAGGCCGAGTCGGGCTCAGTTACCGTAGTGTTGAATGCGAGTGCTTCAGCCCCAGCAACAATTGCTTACAATAAGGAACTTTCTGTGAGAAGAGTTTCTTCGGCAAGAGAATTCTTCAATGGATATACAGAATTAAAAAAATATATTAACGGTAGTGACCCAAAGAAACTTATTTTCCAACAAGACGGACAATTAGGTGAACAAGCACAAGTTAAACAATATGATGAAAAGGGTAATGAGGTTGCAGGTAAAACGGTATCATGTACAGATTCCGACCCACAAGCGGTTGGAGGTGATGTTTCGGTTAAGGCGAATGAAGTATACACTACGAACGCTATGGCTTGTAGGAGGGCATTCATTCTTCGAGTCGAATATAAATTGAATCAACCCACTAATCCCCCACCACCAGGAAATAAACAAAATCCGATAGGAAATGTTGTACCGTCAACAACTAGAACCCCACCACCTGAAGACCAATTGGTTCCAAGAGACAATATTACAAAAAGAATATTAAGAGCCCTTTTATCGGAGTGTGATTACTTTGAGACCATCAAGGAAGAGACTCCAATGGTGTATGACAATTTGAAAGACAAATTGAAGTTTTTTCAACCAGCGTTTCACTCAATTACACCAGAGGGTTTAAATTCACGATTGACATTCTTACAACAATGTATGAGACCTGGGCAAACGATACCAACCATTAAAGACTCGGGAGAAGGTTTTACTTCGTTGGAATATAATAATGCAACCAACACAGCCTTCGGTTCTCCACCTGTTTTAGTGTTGAGGGTAGGTGATTTTTATAACACGAAAATTCTTCCTGATAGTCTACAATTAAGTTATGAAAACTTAGATATAAATCCAGAAGGGATTGGTATTCAACCAATGATTGCGACTGTTACATTAAACTTCAAGTTTGTTGGAGGAAGCGGACTTAAAACCTCTATCGACAAACTACAAAACGCCTTGACCTTCAATTACTATGCAAATACTGAAATGTATGATGACAGAGCAGATGTTACTGATTCAAGTTATAAGGTTATAGATGCAGATTTCTTGAAGACGGGATTGGGTACCGCACCTCCATCAAATAATCAAGCAAATATAAACGGTAGAGATAATGACAACACAATCGGTACAATTACCGGCATAGTACTTTCGGGAACCACAGGACAAACTGAAGATACGGGCACGATTCAGTATACAGACTTTATGACCAAAGCCTTGGAGACCACGCAAACGTATTTCCAAAATATTGTTAATAAAAATAAAGAGATTGTCAGACAATACAATAATGGAGTACGTCAACAATGGATGACAGAACGAAACTATGTCAAAGGTAATTTGGTAACAAATACCGAAGATATACCTTTATTTGGTAAACCAAACAATGTCCAACAAAGGTTCGATGCGATTTTTGCTAAGTTTATAGAGGAAATAGATAATAATTCTGATGGGTTTTTACAATATATTAATGCCGGAAATAATAATTTTAGTCCGACATTCTTGTCAATAGTTAAGACTAATTACAAAAATTATGTTAATAACATCAAAGGTTCCTATCAGAATGCTATAACAGGAATAATTCAAAGCACGGTTCAACAAGAACAAGGTTTGATTAATGTTTTTGCAAAAATGAACGTAATCACGTTCAACGCAGAATCACCGAAAAACACAGGTACAGATGGATTCCAATTTAATAAAGGTCCCGTTAAGATTTATAATATCAGTGGTACCACAAAGGTGAGTTCCACACCTCTCGGAGCAACAGATACATTCACGGAATTGAAAAATGACATTAAAAAAATGGGAGATGATATGGTTGCTTTTAATACCGCAACTACTACGACCAGTAAGTTTGTATTCACAGGAGATAAAAAAAGTTACGAAGGAACTTTGGTATTTCCAATCTCACCTAATGACGGAAAACAAAGTGGTGCGGATAAACTTACCGTAGATAACGTATTCTTTCCATTTTCTACCGATTCGAAGTTCACAAGTAACAATTTTAGAAGAGAATATTTTGTCCTTGCTCAGACAATTATAGATGAAACAAAATATCAAGATTTCAAAAACAAACTTATAGGTCCACAATTTTTCCAAACTGCACAAGTCCCGGTTACAAGTCAAAGGGTATTTGAAAAGTTTTTCGATGAGTATTGGATTAAGACTTGTAGAAAACTATTCAAACAAGAGAACGACATAACTTTACAGTTTATCGACAACTTAGAAAAAGGAAGATTGAAAAAATTTGTAATTTATACTCCGTTTACAAAAAAAACAAGAGAGTTAACATTTACCACGGCTAGTTCTGCGAGTGACTCAAACAAATCCGCACAAAAAACTTTAATTACTCAGTTGGGCTCGACAATCAACATAAACACCAGTACAAATACTTGGAATGATAAACCTAACGGAGGAGTGCCTCTTCAGTACGTATCCAAGTCTAAATTGAATTAATGCCAAACTTTCCTTATTATAACAGATATAGTGAGTTCCTTATAAATGGAGAACAAACAGTTGTGCCTTTTGTAAACATACCGCCAAAAGTCACAGATAAATCTTATATCTATAAAGTTGGGAGAAGTAGATTAGACCGAGTTTCACAAGAGTTCTATAGTTCTCCTGTTTACAATTGGCTAATTCTACAAGCAAATCCTCAATTCGGAGGATTAGAGAATAATATCTATGATGGTGCTATCTTGATTATTCCATTCCCCTTACTACCATCTTTACAAGATTATAAGGCGGCAATAGAGAATTATTTTTATTATTATGGCAGGTAATATTCAAGCCGATAACAGCGGTAACATATTGGTAGAATTTGATTATAACAATATTATCGTAGTTGACCCAAACAAAACAATTGACGATTTCGGGAACGTTAATGAAAGATTGGTTGACCACGAAAAACTTGTTATGTATGCTAATTTAGAAGCTGATGTTTTACCTAGAACTAAGATGGCTGTTGGAGCAAGTGCTAATTCCACAGGGATACAGACAATATCTGTTGCAAAAATCAATTTTCTAAAACCAACCAAAAACACTTATTTAGATACGGGGTACTACGACACACTCACAGGTCAAGACAGCACAAAAAAGGCAGGTACAAATCAACCTCTTCAAATTGCTCAAAAGCAAATGAATGGACAACAACCGTATTTCCAAAACACAGTACAAAACCAAAACGATGTGATTGACCAAGGGTTGCTTGGAATTACACAAATTAGTATGACCACAAATACTTCTTTTGTTCCTAATGTAAAAATTGAACTTGAAGATGTACAAGGAAGGGCGCTTTTTCAACTCGGGGAGGACTCACCATACTCTGCTTTTTTTAACTTACCTTACCCCCAATTTTATCTTACTCTCAAAGGATACTACGGACAAGCGATAAGATATCAATTGCAATTGAAAGACTTTAATTGTAGATTTAATAGTTTCAGTGGTAACTATCAAATCAGTTTACAATTTTTTGGATACAAGTTCAACATAATGGGTGAAATAAGTATGGCTCATTTGTTGGCTCTACCTCACATGTATCCTGACACTGTTGAGTTGAAAAACATTCCAGCACAATTACAACAATCTGGTAAACAACAAGACTCTCAAACACAAGGAACCTTAGCAAAAGAGGCGTCCAATTCACAAACGGGTGTGGCTAAACAAATAGTCACAGAAAGAGGATACCAAAAAATTAGAGAAGTATATGCGGAGTATAAATCCAAAGGTCTTATACCTCCCGATTTTCCCGAGTTGACAGTTGCTCAATTGATGGACAAATTAGAAAACTTTGAGAAAAACATATTGAATTCTTTTCCCCCTGTCAAATTGGAACCTCTAACTAATATCAGAGAGTATAAAAAACAGCTTACAACATATTTTAATGCCGTAAGAGGAGATTTACCATCATCTTGGTTTATCAAATATTGTGACACAAAGCCGATTGTTTTAAGTAACGACAATAGATATTATGTTTTCAAACGTGGTTTGAAAGAAGAGGAAAAGATAAACGCAAGAAGTGAATTACAAGCAATTATCACCGAGAATAATGGGATGTTGGCAAGAAACCCAACCCTTGGAACATCGGGTACTAATCCACTACGTAATCCAATCACTTATAAAATGATTTCAAAAAGTGTTGACTTGAAAAGTATTGATTGGTATAAGACTACGTCCGCACAAACAGCAATTCCTTTAGAGAAATTAACACCTCAACAAGTAGAAAAAATCAGAATTACTTATCCGACATTATTGGCGGGTGAACCAAAAATTGAAGAGGATGAAGAAACAGGTGCCCTACAAATAGAATTGAAACCGCCCGATTTTTTCACTTTTGAGTTCAATACACAAGTAGGAACATTCAACGTACAGATACCAATTTTGGGACAAAGATTTGATGATGCAATAAATCTTCTTAAGGCAAACGCTCAAAACCAATTATCAAGTTATGAGGCACTGATAACGGCCGAGCTTGCTAAAAAAATTGAAGACACCGAAACAGGGATTGGTTTCAGACCATCAGTTAGAAATATGGTTGCGGTAATTATGGCCTCTACAGATGCGTTCGTCAGACTCATGGACGATGTACACGTTAATGCTTGGAGCCAAAGAACAAACCCAATTAGGAAAGATGTAATATTGAATAACCCCTCATCTGCGAAAAGTTCCGATAGTTACGACTACGTTGCGATAGCCCCGAACAGCTATATCACAAGAGAACAATTAAAAAATGCCGAGATACCGGTATACCCATGGCCACAATTTTTCGTAGAAACAAACGAAGATAAGAAAGGGCGTTTTCAACTTAAGTATTTGGGGGACCCTTCACTTGTGCAATATACGAGGGGTAACCTCTATACTGTTTGGCCGGAGGTTGAGTTTGTTGAAGAATATTTGAGAGGCATTAACCAAAAGTTCAACCCCCCTTTAGCGCCCGAGATACTGAAAAACCAAAACGATACTAATGAAGTTAACATTAACGCTATAGAATTTCCTCAGAGTGATATTGCTTACATCACAAAAGAAGAGATAAGATTTTTATATGAGATTTGGGAAAGACAATTTATAACAAGTCATTATTCAGGATACAACAGAGCGATGAACAATCAATTTGAGGAACTTATAAAATTAAATACAGAAGTCGAAGTAAACAACATTGTCACGCAAATTGCATTGAACGCGGTTTTACTAAGTTTCACTTTGAAAAATTATAAGCTGACCTCTGCAAATTTTGAAGATAATTTGGAAAACGTTTCGAACGCGGGGAAAGGTAAATCATGGCAAACATTTATAAGAGACATATACGTAACCCCTTACTTAAGAGTGGATACAGAAAACCCATTCAGTATATTATCGTTGGAAAATATAGGTAAGAATCCGTTGAACAATCCGAAAGTCGAGGCATTAGAACAATTAATTAAAAATGTTCCCAACGCACCAAAAATTGTAGATACATATCCTTTTACAGATTATACGTGGGATTTGGGAAACCTTGCTAATTCAAGTATATCGAAAGATGATTTGGTTTTCAAAGCATCAAGTACTTTAAAAGTATTCAAGGAACGAAATATTATTTCTAACTTTTCTGATTTAAATGATTTCATAACCAATAGACCTGTAACAAACTTCGGTTATCTGCTTTCTCAGAAAAATCCGACACCACAAAGTAGTTTTGTGATAAGTCAATTTTATCAAACAAGGTTGGCAGAACCTAATAAGTTTCTTGCAACCGAAGGGGTGATAACTTCAACACCACCAAGTGGCTCACCCATACCTTTTTCATCAACAACCTCTATGTTGAATACTCCGTTTTTTGTTAACGCGATTCAAGAAGGTACTAACAACCAAAGGTCAAACGAAAGATACCCGTACGTCGCTGCGGCTTATCTATTCCTCAATTCATTACCTTTAGCTTCACTAAGGGAGAGATATAAAACAGCCACAGACAGCAGTTTTAACGAACTCGATTACATTGCATCTTGTTTTAATAAGTTTGGAGCAATTCATAAAGTTCCTTATGCGTGGATTTTAAAGTTAGGTTCAATTTGGCACAGATATAAAACCTACAAGACTAACGGTAGAGATATTATTGGTAACGTTTGGAAAGGATTTGATTATAAGAAAAACTATTACCCACCAACAAGTGATTTATCACACATATACAATTTCAAGTATAACAACCTCAATGTATCAATTACGGGGCAAACAATTGGACAACAAACTTTGACTCAACAAGTTGGATTCTATCCACAATTGATTTCCGATTATTGTTATTTTGTTAATGGAGTAGATTTATATTCAGGGTACACTAACGAGGAGATACAAACAAGTATCAATGCTGGTGTCAGAATACACAATTATTCAACTTCAAACATTAATGGTGCAATTACGGACGGCAAATTTTATACCGAAAAAACTTGGTCAGTAATTATACCCGAAGCAAACCTTTTCTTGGAACCAAATGTTTGTGACCCGAACAATAATTCATCGGCACCTGTATATTATATTTGTCCTTCATTCGGTAGTAATGTGAATCAAGTGGTTGAGGAGTGTTTATCATTCCCCCCCTCTGGTTTGATAACGATACCAACCACACGCACACAGATGGCTGACAACCAAAATATTTTCAATGGTAGTGTGAGATGTTTGTGGGGAGCTCCGAACTACGGATACTTTGATGTATCTCAGGCTGTCATTCCACCAACCGACGCTTACTTGAACCTCATCAACACAGGAAACACTCAATTCTCATTTTCGATTTTCGAAAAAGATTATTATTCAAAAATCGAGGAAGTTTTTTCTGTCTTTGAAAAATCACAGCTCGACACGATGGAAACACAATTTTTGGATTTTTGTAGAGCTGAAACAAATCAAAGTGTACAAGCCGAGTTTGCAAAATCCGACCAATCAACTGGCGGGATATATACACAATATAGAAACTTTCAAACATTGTTCAAAAATATAATGCAGGTAGATGCTCAATTAACGAACAAAGAACAGAGTCAATATTTTAATGATTTATTCGACAATCAACTTCTTTCTTTTGAAAACACCGTAAAAAACTTTTTAGAATACGACGTAATAATCAGGAATGGTAATCCTACAAAATATAGAAGAAGAATATTCTATTCATTTATTTCTTACCAAAACAATGTACCTGAGGTTGAAGACCCATTACCATTTGCTCCTTATGTTGGAGGTTCCTTACCAAGTGCGAACGGAACAACAACATTGGCTCAATCAAAAGCACGATATCCAAGAGAGTGGAGAACGTTGGAGTCAGAGGTTGGTTTCTCAACCATAGAAAGATTAAGATATTCAGATTTGGGTTCTTATATAACAGACTTTTTCATCGATTGTAATCTTGAGTTTTCAACTTTAAATATAGAAACTTTGGCACCATTGATAAAAATGTATGCAACTCAAAAGTTGAAAAACTCACAATATGATTTATCATCATTTCAAAATGATTTAAATACGTATTTCATTGAACAAGAAGTTTTCCAAAATTTATTATTGGATTCCCTACTTACTACACTAAATAATGTTTTACCTGATTCACAAATACAGAGTGAGAGAACGACCCTATCAGTAATACAAGGTGAGCAAAGTAAAGTTCAACTTTATGAAATATTCAAATCGCTTAACGATAAGTGGATTTCAGGGGCAGATTGGAAAGAAAAGACCCTATTTGAAGATATTCTGTTTTTAGATAGAGCATCGAGAGATATTGGTGATATTGTATTAATTGACATTTTTTCATTGAAAAATACTTTCAATAAAGATTCAATAAACGCAGCGATGAGTGTTTATACTTTCGTAACAAGTATGATGATTAACAACAACTTTGTTTGCATGAATCTTCCTGCCTATGTCAACTTCTATAATGTACAGGAAGTAAGTAATCAGATTCAAACACCAAAAAGTGAAGGGTCCTTGGAATTCGCAAATAGTTTATGGGGAACTTTCTTAGATGTAGATTATAGGAAATCCTCTCCAAAATTGATTTGTTTCTTTGTACCAAGACCATCAGAATACGTGAATACACCAAAATTCTCAAGATTCCGCTCAGATGCGTTTGACATGGGAAGATTTACTGATAATCCTCTAATAGAAAATCAAAAAAATAAAACTGATTGGGCTAGGTCAAACAGATGTGTCGGTTTCAATGTTGATATAGGTATCAGAAATCAAAATATATTTTATTCTTTCTCAGTATCTCAAGATGCGGGTAAAGCAACCGCAGAGGCTTTGAATACGGTCGTTCAGATGGCCAATCAGGCTGGAGGTAAGAATTACGCCACTCAAAACGTCAGCTTGTACAATATGTACCTGAATAGAAGTTATGCATGCCAAGTTGTTTGTTTGGGAAACGCACTTTTACAACCAATGATGTATTTCAACTTGAGACACGTTCCGATGTTCAACGGACCATATCTTATTCAAGAAGTACAACATGCAATCACACCAGGTAACTTCCAAACGACTTTTACAGGCACAAGACAAGGGATTTATGATTTACCGTCAATAGACAATTATCTACAAAGCGTTAATCAAAATCTTTTGACAAAACTTGAACAGATTGTCAAAACAAATAAAGAGGACACCCCAACTAAAAAAACAACCGAACAACAAAAACAATCTTCACTTGTAAACTCCTCCAAAAACTCTAAAGCACCATCTAATAGTTGTGTTGCTAAAGTGAATCCTGTTTATCTACCTCCACAACAAGTCTCAGCAGCTTCATGGGTTGAAAAGACTGATATCACGGGTACAAGTAAAACACCACAAGAGTTTGCGGATATTCTATTAAGTAAGGTTCCTAATTTTGCATCCGTTAGAGCGGCAATTTATTCGATATGTTATTTGAGAACTTATAATAAGAAGTCCAAGAAGTTTGAGAGTTGGGGTAATAACTTTGCCACCGTAACTTTGGAAGATGATTTTCCTTCAGCATCAAAATATTTTAGTAAAACATACTCTTGTGTAAATCTATCTTTAGCAAACGGTTCAACCAATACATCATCTCCGATAGTACATTTTGAAACATTCGAAAAATTTATAGATTTCATGGTTGCTAAATTAATCAATCAAGAAGAAAGGATTTTAGAAGGAATGACTAAGTTTTATGTTTGTTTTTGGCCGAAAAATAATGTATCACCAATATATTTTTCACAGAACCCTAACGAGTTTAAAAGTTATGATGCAACTTTCGATGCCGCTTTGAAATCTGCTCAAAATGTAAAAATAGTTACTGTATCTCAGGCTCAACAAGCTTCTTCAACTAATAAACAATCTACTCCGAGCCCATCAGGAACACCAACGGTGACTAGAACGCCATCTGTAAGTACACCATTCGGACCATTGGCAAATGTTTGTGACCCACCTGGAATAACAAACTTTTCACCTGTTGTTGGTAATAGTAATAGTGTAATCACAGTTAATGGTAGAAATCTTCAAAGTATTTTGTATGTAGAAGTTTTGGGTGTGAAGATTTTACCTAAGGATTTGACTGTTTTACCTGATGGAAAACAATTTAAATTCACATTACCTTCACCGAATAACCCATCTAACCCCATTTCAACAATCCAAGTATCAACCTCAAACGGATTTGTTAACTCAACAGGTCAAATCAAGTTTGATGTCAACGCAAACTCTGGTTCAGCTGCCGCCCCTCCACCAACTCAATTACCTCTACCAAGTCCAACACCACCAGCGAGTAGTGATAAGAGTATGATTGCTTATGCGTATAGTGTAAGTAAATCATTCCTAAACTTTCAGACTTACAAAGATGGTAAACTGAAAGGTAGGTGGTTTGAGAGCGAAGGTCCTCTACAACAGAATCATAACGCCACTTTATATCTCTTGAACAAAAATGGTGTTAAGGCGAAAGTTGCTGATTTCGTTATCAATAATGCATCAGGCACACCTCCGAACGCTGGAGATTTTGTTAGTTCAGTAGATAGGTGGGAACAAGCACTTTCTTCATTAGCTGAAAGTGACAAACAACTTGTTTATTTTACGGTTGAAATACCTGATTTACAATTAAAACTAACTTATAATTTTTCGTTCATGGGATTTGACTGTCCAACTTCAGGTTACGTTTTCGGTGATGTTATCAGTGTAGATGAATATGAGGACATTTTGGAAAACCCATGTTGTGCTTGTTATGCTGACGGTACAGGTGGAAGAAAAAGGATTGTACTAGGTAAGGAGTGTAACCAAACAAGTAATCCTTGTTGATATTTGACACGTAATGTATATTTATATAAAAACATTTTTATGAATTTAAAAGCAACCTTGGACTCATATTTAGGAAAATCTGTAAGATTTTCAGAGTCAGATAATGGTGATGGAACAAAAGAAGTTTGTGACTTGGACACAGGAGAATGTTATGTGGTTAGAGAAAGAGACGGTCTTATTGAAAGAGCCGGTCATCAAGTTTATGCCAACAGAAAAGTTAAAGTAGAAACAGTCAAAGGAATTAAACAATTATTAAACGGATAATAAAATGAGTATCGATAAGAAAATACTTAGTGAATTAGATAGATATAATCAAATCAATAGGTACATTATGGAACAAGCTGATTTGGGGGCACTCGCTCCACCACCAGCCGACCCTAATGCTGCACTCACACCAGCACCTGCTGCTGCGGTACCCCCTCCACCTCCAGGCGGAGCTGCTGAACCACAAAAGATTGATGTGGAAACAGACCCTGACGTAGAAAAAATTGATGGTGATGGTAAATCAGAGGAAACAGGAAAAGACGAATCAGGAACTGAGGAATTGGACATCACTGATTTGGTTGACTCACAAAAATCAATCGAAGCAAAACAAGAGGAGTATTTCCAAAACCTATTCAGTCAACTTGATGACTTACAGGGTAGACTAGGTGAAATGGACCAAATCATGACAAAACTTAACACTTTAGAAGATAAGATTGAAAAATATAGACAAAAGACTCCTGAAGAAAGATTAGAACTTAGAAGTTTGGACTCATATCCTTTCAATCAAAAACTCTCCCAATTCTTTGACGAAAAGGAAGAAGATATGGACAAGACAGGAAAAAATGATTATGTTCTAACCTCAGACCAAGTTATGGATATTAATGTCAATGACATCAAGAGTTCCTTCCAACCAGGCTCAAATCCGATAGATAATTTCGAATTTAAAAAATAAAAAAAGGGGACCGAAAGGTCCCTTTTAATTTGACATAAGGGGATTTCCCAATTATAATTAATAAACAATTAAACACTTTTATTATGAGTAATGTATTAGACGCTGTATTGGCACAGTATGAAAAAAATCAAATTGGGGGCGGGGCCCAATCAAGAATGTCGCAAGACGAAAGAATGAAAAAGTATTTCGCTTTAATCCTTGGTGATAAAGAGAAATCAGGTCAGAGAAGAGTAAGAATCCTTCCTACCGCAGATGGTTCCTCACCATTCAAAGAGGCTTGGTATCACGAAATCCAAGTAGGTGGTCAGTGGCAAAAGTTCTACGACCCAGGAAAAAATGACAACGAACGTTCACCTTTAAATGAGGTTTACGAAGAGTTAATGTCTACAGGTAAAGAAACAGACAAGGAACTTGCTAAACAGTACAAGTCACGTAAGTTTTATATCGTGAAAGTTATTGACCGTGACAAAGAGGATGAGGGACCAAAGTTTTGGCGATTCAAACACAACTACAAAAATGAAGGCATCCTCGATAAGATAATTCCAATTTGGAGAAACAAAGGTGATATCACAGACCCTGAAAAAGGTCGTGACCTCATCATTGAGTTGGCTAAATCCAAAACACCAAAAGGTAAAGAATACACGACAGTAAGTGCTATTATGTATGACGACCCAGCTCCTGTACATGCAGACAAGGACCAATCGAAAGAGTGGATTACTGATGAACTCAGTTGGACTGATGTATATAGCAAAAAACCTGTTGAGTATCTTGAAGCAATCGCAAGAGGAGAAACACCAAAATGGGATAACGAGAAAGGCGGATATGTCTATGGTGACTCATCTGTAAATGAAGAAACAATTGGTGGTTCTAAATTACTAAAAAAATCAGTTGACCCACAAGAAGACGCTGAAGTAGATACAGATTTACCATTCTAATTTTATAACATGTTCCCGACATCCGTGTCGGGAACATATTTTATTTTGATAATATGGCAATCAAAAAAAACGATTTTAATAATTTAAAGAAAAAGTTTTCGACTTCAGCAAAATACAAACCTCAAAGGTTTTTGGATTTGGGTGGTGACTTTTTAGATGCGGTTGGACTTCCTGGTCCTGCAATCGGACATATAAATATGTTTTTAGGGCATTCAGATACAGGTAAAACAACAGCAGCCATTAAAGCCGCGGTTGATGCTCAGAAAAAGGAAATACTACCAGTGTTTATTATTACAGAACAAAAGTGGAGTTTTGACCATGCCAAAATGATGGGATTTCAATGTGAAGAGGTCGTGGATACTGCGACAGGTGAAATGGATTGGGACGGGTTTTTCCTTTTTAATAATAACTTCAGTTATATAGAGCAAATTACAGATTATATCAATCAACTTTTAGATGCTCAAGAAAAGGGTGAACTTATTTACAGTTTATGTTTTATTTGGGACTCAGTTGGTTCTGTGCCTTGTAAAATGACTTACGAGGGTAAAGGTGGTAAACAACACAATGCATCAGTCTTATCCGATAAGATAGGTATGGGAATCAATCAAAGAATCTCAGGTTCAAGAAAGGCAGATACTGAATACGAAAATACTTTGATTATTATCAATCAACCATGGGTTGAATTACCTGATAATCCATTCGGACAACCGAAAATCAAAGCTAAAGGTGGTGAATCAGTATGGTTAAACTCTTCACTCGTGTTTTTATTTGGAAATCAAAAAGGTGCGGGTACCACTAAAATTACTGCAACAAAAGACAAAAGAACTGTCAAGTTTGCGGTCAGAAGTAAAATATCTGTAATGAAAAACCATATTAATGGTCTCGGGTATGATGATGGAAGAATTATTATCACACCACACGGATTTTTGGCTGGTAAAGATACAACTGAAGAAAAAGCTTCGATTGAAACCTACAAGAAAGAATATGCTGACTATTGGAAAGAAGTTATTGGTGCTGAGGGTGATTTCGATTTGACAGAAGAAAAAGAAGACTAAAATGACGACCGAAGGATTCTTAATATTTTCAATCTTGGCTATAGTCTTTTTGTTAATTCAAGTTGTAACTTCAAATCTAAAAAAAAATTGACTTACCCTTAAAATACAACATGTGCCCAAAACTTTATTAATTGATGGCGATAACCTTTTCAAAATTGGTTTTCATGGTTTCAAAGAATTTTATAGCGAGGGTAGTCATATTGGGGGTGTATACCATTTCATCAACACCATAAGAAAATTTCTTGAAGAACACAATCACGACAAAGTAATCGTGTTTTGGGACGGAGATTCTAACTCTTCTATTAGAAAATCAATTTATTCTAAATACAAAGGTAATCGTCGACAAGACATGAACGAATACAAATACGAATCTTATTTGCAACAAAAAGGAAGGGTGAAAATGTATTTGGAAGAAGTCTTTGTTCGACAAGTTGAAATAATTAATAACGAAGCGGATGACCTAATCGCTTATTACAGTCAAATTGCAACCAATGAGGACATTATAATCTTCTCGGGTGATAAAGACCTCACCCAACTGATAAGTCAAAGAGTGACCATATATTCACCCGTGGCACGAAGGTACTTCAAAAACGGAGATATGATATCAATCAGTAAAGTTGATATCCCACACTATAATGTTACAATAACAAAAGTATTCACGGGTGATAAATCAGATAACATTGACGGTATTGAGGGACTAGGTGAAAAAACCTTAGTTAAGCTTTTCCCAATTATGTTGGAAAAACCATGCACTATAGATGAATTATTGGGTTATGCCAAAAATATCCAACAAAATAAATCATCAAAATCTCTACAGAATATTTTGACTGGAAGGACGAAAAATGGTATACTTGGAGAAGAGTTCTACAAAATAAACTCTAAGATTGTTGACCTAACAAATCCTCTGATTACCGATGACGGTAAAGAGTTAGTTGAACAAATCCATACCGACACAATTGACCCAACAGATAGAGGATATAAAAACTTGATGAGACTTATGATGGAAGACGGTCTTTTCAAGTACCTACCAAAAAATGATGAAGCTTGGGTAAATTTTCTCAAGCCATTCATGAAATTAACAAGAAAAGAAAAAAGAAAAATATGATTGATTTAAGCATTTCCGAAAAACTTTCGACCACATATAAATCTAACCAACCATTTCCTTATATTGTTATTGATAATTTTTTACCTGACTTTATTTTGAAATCATGTAGAAATGAATTATTGAAACACGATATTTGGTACTACGATACAGTAGAATTTACCCAGCAGTTCCAACAGAAAAAATTCTATTATCCAAATCATAATACCAAAAAAGAGGAGTTCGAAACTAAACTTCCTATCACAACCCTTGTGCTCGATTATTTAAATTCTTCTGAGTTTATTGGTTACTTGGAAAAACTTACAGGACACGTAGGATTACATCGTGACCCGTCATTAATGGGTGGTGGAATTCACAGGATAAAAACTGGTGGAAAACTTTCTGTTCATAAAGATTACCAAGTACATCCCGAGTCCCATGAGATAAGAATACTTAATCTTTTGATTTATCTAAATGAAAATTGGAAATCTGAATGGGGTGGCAATTTGGAATTATGGTCTTTGGACGTTTCTCATAAAGTTATAGAAGTAGAACCATTATTTAATCGAGCGGTCATTTTCGATATTAATAATGCACCTCACGGCCACCCAATTCCTTTGAAATGTCCCGAAGATGTAGACAGACTTTCTTTAGCATTATATTATTTTGTTGACGAAAAAAGATATACAGAGGACGGTTGCTTTGTTATGTTTTACAAAGACTCAGAAATAGGAGTTACACAATAAATTATTCACGAAGAAAAAGTACATAATCTCAAGGATTTATTCGAATAAAACAAAATTAACAATGATAGATTTTTCATTATCAAAAAAAATTGCACATAGTTATCAGAATGCATATCCTTACCCACACATTGTGATTGATGATTTTGTGCAAGACTCCTTGCTAAACAAAAGTATGGATGAAATGAATATTTTTGAATTTTTCGGATATGATGGTACAGCATACTCTGCTGAACACCAAGTAAATAAATTTTTTACACCTTGGTGTGAAAACAATATGAACGATTTAAAGGAATATGCACCAGCAACTTACAAACTCATGAATTTTTTTAACTCTGCAGAGTTTATAGGATTTATTGAGGAAATTAGTGGAATAAGAAACTTGTTACCCGATAATTTATATCTTGGAGGTGCGGTACATAAATTAACTAAGGGTGGAAAATTAGATATTCATGCGGATTACACACTCCACAGAATTCATAAAACATATAGAAGACTTACTATGCTTATCTATATGAACAAGGATTGGGATAAAAGTTGGGGAAGCGATTTAGAACTATGGGAAAAAGATATGAGTAGATGTGTAAAAAAAATTGAACCTATCTTTAATAGAATGGTTTTATTCAATGTCAGTCATGATACCTTTCATGGACATCCGCACCCTCTGAATTGCCCACAAAACATAAACAGATTATCTTATTCAATATGTTATTTTACTAAAGAAAAACCGAAGGATTATAACATAGAACATTTAGCCGCATTTTGGCAAGAATTACCAAAAAAATAAATAAAATAAAATATGAAAGAGCAAGAAAGTGTAAAATTAGAATTTCTTCTAACCTTAAACGAAAACATTGTAGTTCAAAGATTCTTCAATGTTAAAGGTTACAATCCAAGAGCAAAAAACTCTTTGGAACTTTACGAGTATGTTAAGTCTATCAAAGACGAACTTCAGTATTATTTAAAGATGAAGACCGTTACCTATATGATGGATAACAAAGAATCCATCAACCATGACCAATCAATTATGGAAACTTCATTTACTGAAGGTCCTGAAATCTTTAACATCTTTATCAAAATAGGGGATACGACACTTTGTCATAGAATATTTGATGGAAAAATTTATCCACCCAAAGTTCGTTATACTGTTGACGTACGACCATATTTGAAAGAAATCCTTAAGGACTTGACTGACATTTTTTCAAATTATAAATTAACTCACGAATACTTGGGATTTGAAATGATTAAATGAGTATTTAAAATATAAGGATGGATATTGTAAATTATGATTAAGAACTTTGATTATTTAGGTAACACATTCCAGTTACAACTTTTAAACCAAATTATCGTCGATAAGGATTTCTCAACATCGATTATTGATGTTATAGAAAGTAATTATTTCGACAACAAATATTTCAAAATTATCCTTCAGATGGTTAAGGAATATTATGTAAAATACGAAGCTACTCCAAACTTTGAGACAATTGAACAAATTATAAAGTCTGAAGTGACTCAGGAGTTTATAGCAAAAATTGTTCTTGATACTCTTAATCAAATTAAGGAGGCTCCATTTGAAGGAACAAACTTTGTTCAGGAAAAAGCCTTAAAGTTTTGTAAACAACAAGAACTTCAAAAGGCCATGGAAAAGGCCAACAAAATTATAACAGAAGGTGACTTTGAATCTTACGATAAGGTTGAAGGTTTGGTTAGAGAGGCATTACAAGTTGGTGAAATTGAAAAAGGTCAAACAGATGTCTTCAATGAGTTAGAAACAGTCCTCGAGGATGATTATAGACATCCTATACCTATGGGTATCAGAGGAATAGATAACTTGCTCAAGGGTGGTTTAGCTAGGGGAGAGATTGGAGTTATCTTAGCCCCGACTGGTGTCGGTAAGACAACAATCCTTACCAAGATTTCAAATACTGCTTTCAATTTGGGATACAATACCCTACAGATATTTTTTGAAGACAACCCGAAAATTATTCAAAGAAAACACTTTACGATTTGGACTGGTATCAGACCCGACGAACTTTCTGGTCACCGAGTGGAGGTTATGCATAAGATTATTGAGATTAAAGAGACTATGAAGAATAAATTAGTTCTCAAGAAACTTGCATCCGATACCATGACCATGAATCAGATAAAGAATCAAGTTAGAAAATTGATTGCTGATGGTACAAAAATAGATTTAATTGTTTTAGATTATATTGATTGTGTGTTACCTGAACAATCCGCTAAAGACGAGTGGAAGGCTGAAGGTTCAACTATGAGAGCTTTTGAAGCAATGTGTCACGAACTCAATATTGTTGGGTGGACAGCAACACAAGGTAATAGAAGTTCAATCTCATCTGAAGTGGTAACCACCGACCAAATGGGTGGTTCAATCAAGAAAGCTCAAGTGGGTCACGTAATCATTACAATAGCAAAGACATTACAACAAAAAGAAATGAACTTAGCAACAGTTGCTATTACTAAATCAAGACTTGGTAAAGACGGTGTTGTATTCGAAAATTGCAAGTTTGACAATGAACTACTTGAAATAGATACAGATACCTCAGTAACTTTTTTAGGATTTGAAGAACAACAGGAAGAAAGAAAAAGAGATAGAGTTAAAGAATTATTGGACAAGAGAAGAGAGCGTGAATCTCATAAAAAAAGTCCTAATTAAATATCTACTTTTTTAGAAAAAAACTTATTTTTTTTTATTAAAATTAGTGGTCGGTTCGTTGCCGACCATATATTTAATAAGAAAATCCCCTATTTTTTTAATAAAATCATTTTACAAAAAATTACAAAAAATGGACATATCAAACCGAATTCTCTCAGAGATTACAGTGTATATGAAATACGCAAAATACATCCCTGATTTGAAAAGAAGAGAGACGTGGCAAGAACTAGTCACAAGAAACATGGTGATGCATATCAAAAAGTTTCCACTGTTAGAAAAAGAAATCAGAGAGAACTACATGTATGTTTATAAAAAACAAGTTCTACCATCAATGAGGTCAATGCAATTTGCAGGTAAACCTATCGAAATCTCACCAAATAGAATCTATAATTGCGCTTATGCACCTGTTGATGATTGGAGAGTATTCTCTGAAATCATGTTCTTGTTATTAGGTGGAACAGGAGTTGGTTATTCAGTACAAAAACATCACGTTGAATTTTTACCTGAAATTAGAAAACCGAGTAAAGAGAGAGGAAGAAGATGGTTAGTGGCTGACTCAATCGAAGGATGGGCAGATGCTGTGAAAGTATTAGTAAAATCATATTTTTATGGAGGTTCACACATTCAGTTTGACTTTAGTGATATTAGACCGAAAGGGGCTAGACTAGTGACTTCAGGTGGTAAAGCACCAGGTCCTCAACCTCTAAAAGAATGTTTGATTAAATTAGAAGGTATATTAGATGCTAAACAAGACGGAGATAGATTAAGACCAATTGAAGTTCATGATATGGTTTGTCATATTGCAGACGCGGTATTGGCTGGTGGTATCAGAAGAGCTGCTCTTATCTCATTGTTCTCAGCGACCGATGAGGAAATGATTGGATGTAAAAGTGGCTTATGGTGGGAACATAATCCACAAAGAGGTAGAGCAAACAACTCTGCAGTTCTCATGAGACATAAGATTACAAAAGATTATTTCATGGACTTGTGGAAAAGAATTGAAGCAAGTGGTGCAGGTGAACCTGGTATTTATTTGAGTAATGACAAAGATTGGGGAACTAACCCTTGCTGTGAAATTGCTTTGAGACCATTTCAATTCTGCAACCTTACAGAGGTAAACGTATCAAACGTGGTATCACAAGAAGACTATGAAGATAGAGTTAAAGCGGCATCATTTATCGGAACACTTCAAGCTGGATACACTGATTTTCACTACTTAAGACCAATTTGGCAAAGAACAACAGAAAAGGATGCTCTTGTAGGTATTTCAATGACAGGAATCGGCTCAGGAGCAGTCTTAGGTTTGAACATGAAAGCAGCGGCTAAAGTTGTAAAAGAAGAAAACAAAAGAGTTGCAGACCTAATCGGAATTAATTCTGCGGCTAGAACTACAACTGTAAAACCTGCTGGTACGACATCACTTACACTTGGCACTTCATCAGGAATTCACGCTTGGCACAACGAATACTACATCAGAAGAGTTAGAGTTGGTAAAAACGAATCAATATATTCTTATCTGAAAAACAATCATTCAGAGTTAGTTGAAGATGAGTACTTCAGACCACACGATACTGCGGTAATTGGTATTCCACAAAAAGCACCTGAAGGTTCAATCCTAAGAAACGAATCACCTATTCAATTACTTGAGAGAGTAAAAAGAGTACAACAAGAATGGATTAAACCAGGGCATAGAAGTGGTTCAAACGCACATAACGTTTCAGCGACTGTTTCCATCCGTGAACACGAATGGCCTGCAGTTGGCGAATGGATGTGGGAAAACAAAGAATACTATAACGGTCTTTCAGTTTTACCTTACGATGGTGGAACTTATATTCAGGCTCCCTTCGAGGATTGTACAAAAGAAAAACACGAAGAACTTATGTCAACACTCAAAGACGTTGACCTATCTAAAATCGTAGAAGCAGATGACAATACAGATTTAAGTGGAGAAGTTGCGTGTGCGGGTGGTGCTTGTGAAGTAAAATTTGTTTAATGGAAAAGAAAAAAAAAATAAAAGGGAGAGGTCGGAAAAACTTCTCCCTTTATATTATATGGAAGGTACATACAAGGTTTTCACCGAAAACTATCATTTAAGGAGAGGACATTGTTGTGGGGATGGTTGTCGACATTGTCCATACGAGCCGAAATATCAAAAGGGTAATACTTCAATAAAAAAATAATCCAAGTATATTTATGACATATGGCAGATGGGATTACATTTGGTATAAATTTTCCATTCAGAGATTCTCTTCGTGGTGACTACCTGCAGTTGACGGAAACTGAGGCTAAAGAAATTAAAGCAGACCTTATACATTTGTTATTGACGAGGAAAGGTTCTCGTTATTATCTTCCTGATTTTGGTACAAGACTATACGAATATATTTTTGAACCGTTTGACGGATTGACTTTTGATGCAATTCAATCAGATATCAGAGATTCGGTAGAAACTTATATGCCAAACTTACTTCTTAATAATATTACAATAACACCTGCTGACCCATTGAATGAAGTTGCACTCTCTGAAGGTATTGCAACACCTGGTACTCCCGAATCATCAATTTTCAGAGTTCCTGGTAAAGGGACTGCTGAGTATACTGCTGTGGTTAGAATAGATTATTCTAATAATCGAGGTGTTTTTGAACAAAGTGATTTTGTTATAATTAATATTTAATATAAATGGCTAATAGACAGATTTCATATACAGTAAGAGATTACCAAGCACTTCGTGTAGAACTACTTAACTATGTCAGAACTTATTATCCTGAGTTGATTCAGGATTTCAATGATGCTTCTGTTTTTTCAGTTTTCTTAGATTTGAATGCGGCGATTGGAGACAACCTTCATTATCATATTGATAGAAGTATCCAAGAAACTGTACTTCAATATGCACAACAAAGGTCTTCAATATTCAACATTGCAAGAACTTATGGTTTAAAATTACCAGGTCAAAGACCGTCTTTAGCCTTAGTTGATTTTTCTATAACAGTACCGGCTTTTGGTGATAAAGAAGATGAGAGATATCTCGGAACACTTTCGAGAGGTTCGCAAGTCTTGGGTGCTGGTATTGTGTTCGAGAACGTTTATGATATAGACTTTGCATCACCCTATAACGCTCAAGGATTTCCTAACAGATTAAAGATTCCCAACTTTAACGCGAATAACGTATTAATAAATTACACAATCACGAAGAGAGAACTTGTTGTTAATGGACTGACAAAAGTTTTCAAAAAGGTTATAACTCCGAATGATGTGAGACCTTTCTACGAATTATTCTTACCTGAAAAAAACGTTTTAGGTATAACAAGTGTGCTTTTGAAAAGCGGAACGGATTATACAAATGTACCAACGGTTGCTGAGTTTTTGGGTGTAAATAATAGATGGTACGAAGTTGATGCTTTGGCCGAGGATAGAGTTTTTGTTGAAGACCCAACAAAAGTATCGGACCAACCTGGTATTAAGGTCGGAAGATACATACAGACCCAAGATAGATTTATCTCAGAATATACACCTGAAGGATTCAAGAAAATAACTTTTGGAGGGGGAACAAATACGGCTCAAGATGCCTTGAACCAATTCACAACATTAGGAACAACTTTAGACCTTCAGAAGTTTTCAAATAACTTTTCGCTTGGTTCGACACTCACCGCGAACTCTACACTTTTCATTCAATATAGAATAGGTGGTGGATTAGCAACTAACTTAGGCACAAATATTATCAATTCAATTGGGACGGTATCATTCTTTGTAAATGGCCCTTCAGAAGCCACAAACTCAAGTGTGGTCAACTCACTGAGATGTAACAACGTTACGGCAGCAATAGGCGGTGCGGGAGTTCCTTCATTAGAGGAAATTAGAAACTATGTTTCTTTCAATTTTGCGGCTCAAAAAAGAGCGGTAACAGTTCAAGATTATGAATCTCTGATAAGAAATATGCCCCCTCAATTCGGTGCTCCAGCTAAAGTTTCAATTACAGAAAACGATAACAAAATTGTAATTCAGATTTTATCTTACGACACAACAGGTAAGTTGACCCCGATAGTTTCTAACACCTTAAGACAAAATATTGCAACCTATTTGTCAAACTATAGAATGATGAATGATTACATATCAGTAATCACTGCCGACGTTATTGATTTAGCTATTGATGTTCAAGTTGTTTTGGATTCTGCACAAAACTCAGGACAGGTGATTGCTGACGTAGTAGATAAAATCTCAACATATTTTGACCCACAAGTAAGACAACTTGGTCAAAACGTAAATCTATCTGAATTGAGAAGTATCATTCAAAATCAAAATGGTATTTTGACAGTTGCAAATATCGAGGTTACAAATAAAGTCGGTGGACAATATTCATCCGCGGAAACTTCGATGGAATATATCGACCCTGAACTCAAAATTATTGGACCAGTTGACGATACAATTTTTGCTCAACCTAACCAAGTATATCAAGTTAGATTCCCACAAAAGGATATCAAAATATCTGTCAAAAACTTCCAATCAATTACATTCTCATAATTTATTAATTCAATCTAAGTCTTATGATTAGATAGTGTGTGTACTTAAAAAAATACACATAAACTATTTATTGAATAAAGTCTTTTGATGGGTGACTCATACAGGATAAAAACCGAGATTGGTATAAGCCAAACGATTGATTTAGAGCTAACTCAGGATTTTGAGTTTTTAGAAATACTTTCGCTAAAAATACAACAAGCTGACATCTATAATAGAAATTGTGCGGATTATGGTGTTATAGTAGGAAGAGTTACCGCAAACAATGGATTTGGTATTCCTAATGCAAGAGTTTCAATTTTTATACCCATAACAACTGTCGATGAGTCGAATCCTGCCATCAGTTCAATATACCCTTATAAATCACCAGAAGATAAAAACGAAGATGGATTTAGATACAATCTATTACCATATGAGAAATCCTATTCGAAACATGCAGCTACAGGTACTTTTCCATCAAAAAATGATGTATTAACAGGTAAAACTGCAGTTGAAATCTACGACAAATATTACAAGTTTACAACCAAGACAAATGATAGCGGTGATTACATGATAATGGGTGTGCCACTTGGTATACAGAGAGTTGTAATGGATGTTGACTTATCTGATATCGGAGAATTCTCTTTGACACCACAAGATTTAATTAGGATGGGTAGAGCAACACAAGCTCAAGTTGCAGGAAATACATTTCTTACATCAAATGATTTGGATTCTTTACCTCAATTAATAACAATTCCTAAAAGTTTAGAAATCTCTCCACTTTGGGGAGACCCTACAACCTGTGCAATAGCAATCAATAGACTTGATTTTGACCTTAAACAGGAAGCCGATATTGATATTCAACCCACTTCAATTTTTATGGGCTCAGTCATCTCTACCTCAAACAAATATAGAGTAAGAAAAAATGCTAAACCGAGAGATAACATGGGTAACTTGTGTAGTCTCGAAACGGGACCTGGCCAAATTATTGCTCTCAGACAGACCATAGTACAAGATATAGATGGGAACCCGATTATAGAACAATATCAATTAGAACAAAATGGAAATGTAATTGATGGGGATGGAACTTGGATATTAGAATTACCGATGAACTTGGATTATCTGACAACTAATCAATTCGGGGAAAGGGTTATTTCTTATGACCCAACGATAGGTATTCCCACTAAGGCCAAGTATAGGTTTAAAATTAAATGGCAACAATCAACTTCACTAACTTTAGAAAGTCGAAGACCAATCTTTATAGTACCTAACGTCAAAGAATATGGGTGGGTTAATTCTGCCGCTGACCCATATAATAGTGGGTCAAGTAGTTTGGAAAAACAATTGGCAAGTTCTTATTATTTCGGTTTAGCTTGGTCAGGGTACACTGATGGATTTGTTGGTACACAAAAGACCAATAGACTAAACGAAGTTATCAATTGTGAAGATACATTTTACGAGTTCAAGTTCAATAGAGTTTATACTGTATCGGGATTAATTGACCAATGGAAAGTTGGTGCAAAAGGAAGATTCATAGGTATTAAAGAAATAGACGACGACAGTTGTGAGGATACAATTAATAAGTTTCCTGTTAACGACGGATTTAGAAATTTCGACCTACTGTTTTTTATATTTTCAATTTTATTTACAATAATTCAGTTCAATTTGTTAGGTCTTTTAATAGTTGCACACTTTGCCATCGGATTATATGCTTTGGTGATAGGAGTTATATGTGCAATTTGTAGAATCAAGATTCCAATTATAAACGTCAGGCCTTTTGGGTTTATCTGCAGCGTATTTCGAATCAAGTGTTCTAAAAAACAATATACAATCAGGCTTCCCATGATAACTTATCCAGAATGCGAAACTTGTACTTGTAGGGACGGCAAATTACTTGATGAGGCACTATTGGGTGGAACAAATGGTGTGTTGTCTTATGTTTCGGACCCTTCGAGTTACTTTAATAATGTTCAAAGTTACGTGGGGGCTCGCAATAGAGAAGAAAACGTTCAGACTCAATCATTACTTTATGTAGATGCGATGGCAGGAAATGCCGACGAAGTTGAAAATGTTGGACTTTTCAAAGTCCCAAAATCAAGTGTGCAGAGATTGGCTTCAGACGATAATAGATACTTTGCTTGGTCAGACGGACTTACTTTAGGTGAAAGAATAAATCTTTTCAACTCAAGGGACTATTATTTTGATGGACTAAACAAAATAAAAGTTACATTCAATCAACCTAACAATATCGGAAGTTTCCACTACGATAATACAATTACTGTCTTGTCGAACCAATCATATCAGTCAGGGGATTTACTTACTGCGGTCGACCCAATGACCACAACAGACATTAACTTTTTATACACTGCAATGACCGCAAATGGAATATTTCAAGGTATAACTGGAACCTCGGTTACTGGTGGACAATCCATAACGGTAAATTACGCTTCATCACAACTATCTAATACGTCCGTAGTTTATAACCTTGATACAGGTACAACTATAAATCGACAGGTTTATCCTATGGACAGAGAATATTTCCAAGTTGTTACTGCAATAACAGTGTCAGAAGCTGCAAAAATATGGAACTCTGGAACTACACAAACATTTCCGAACGTGTTGAGTAAAACACATAAACTGATGTTAATGAGACATAGAAATTTCCCATTACCTGGTTATGAAAAAATTGTTGAAGAGTTTTGGAGCCCTTATGAATTTTTTGATAATATGAGTGAACAATTCATTCTAATTCTTCAAAGGGGTGTTGACCCATATTCTCCAAAATTTACAAATCAATATTCTGTTGGAAAAATATTAGGTCTTGCTGAAAATGACATTACATTTACCGCATCCACAAGATTGAATATCCCAATTCAAAAATTGAACTCGAACACTACTTCGGTTCAAGTGATGAATCAATCCAATACTTTCTATCCCTCATATTTTTTCACACCAGGAGAGTTCAGTGGGTTCACATCTTCTACAGTTGGTTATTACGGCGCCAGAGATGCAAATAATCCATCTGGAAACGTAAGAATTACACAATTGAATGGTGTAAGGTCATGTGTTACAACAACATCGAATAATTTTCAATTCGGGGGAGGTGAAGATGCGGACAAATACAGTACTTCAGAAGACTTGTCGGGAGGAGGCTATTTTTATTTAAATCTTGACCAAGAGGTGGGTCTTTGGTTCGAATATTCTGATGTGAATATATCATATAAAAGTCCTGTATTATACCCTCAGTTTACAGGTAATCCGATGTCAATTAGTGTGAAAACAAATAATATATTTAGAAATGATAGATTACCTTCATCTGACCAATTGAATGCGATTAGTTGGGACTCAGCTGCCGTTGCATTACTACAACAAAATAACAACTTTACTTTCTATACAATACCTGAATTGGAAAATCCTGAGGGAATACCAGGATTTACGACAGGAGCACAACAAGTCCCACCTGACATAGAGGATGAAATAGGTGCAATCAATGTGTTGGAAAGTTTCAATTGTAAAACGATGGTGTCCCTGAATTGTTATCAAGGTTTCGGGACTAGTTTTCAAGTAAATCAAAGATGTACTGAAACTGATAACGTTGAAATAGGTTGTTATCTTTTTATGAGAAGGCCGTTTTTGGATTTATTTAAGGATATAAAAACATTAGGAGAATGGGGATATAGATTTAGATTTTTCTATGCTTTGTGTAGGGGAGTGTTATCACAATCATTTATGAATAATTGGATGAATGGTACACTATATCAATTTCCGATACAAGTAGATACTCGTTTTAATAGATTGAATAAGATTCAGGATGTGAAATATGCAAAACAATTAGTATTCTTCGATACAAAATCAAATAATTTTTATTATAGAAGTTCACCCTACAATGCATCACAATCCAAATTTGTTGGAAGATTGAGCGGTCCTTCCTCTGTGAATATACTGAATCTTATGTTTCCAACAACAATTTTGAACTTGGGAATGAAGGATACTATTTGGGGTGAAATAATTTTTGAACCCGATACACGAGGATATACAATTTCTCTTTTAGAATCCACAAGCTATGGAGATACTTCTGATTTGGTAAACCTATTTGTCATATCAAGAATAACAGATGGAACGGTTTTAGGAAGAATAATTTCACTTGGAGATAACTCAGTCAATCAATTATTTTCGAGAAACGGTAAGCCAGATAATATTTCTTCAGGAACTGCTAGGAGAATTGATGGTGATTTAGCGCAAATGTTGTCGATAAACTCTGAAATGGGACTGATAAAATATTCTCCTGAGTATTACGAAAGTGTTGCGGGAAATCCTCAAAACCCCACAAATATATTAGGAACACCATCCAATCCAGTCATGGCAATTTGGTATTCATCGACAACTGAGGACTTACAATTCAAAGATTTTTTGACACCTGGCAGAATTGATTTTAGGGCTAATCCACAATCATCCGCGGCTCCATTCACCTATGGTATAAAGTCACAAGTAGTTCCTTTATATAGATGGAAACTAGCAAACACCACAACTATATTTGGTGGACAATTCAATAATTGGGCTTCAGGCTCCGCTGATATTGTTCAAAATAAACCATATCAGTCTTTAGATAGGTTGAGCTTGACACAACCAAATTATTTCAGAAACTCCAACACCTCAGTTAATGAACAGTCAGCGCGAGGGTACATATTCAGTGTGGACATAAATGGTGACTATTCTAAAGTTGGTGCCACAAGTAATAATTTTATTGTTGGAGCACCTTTCCAATTCTATTTCGGTCTCATAAAAGGAAAAAGTGCTATAGATAAATTTAAACAAAAATATTCAATACTTGAATAAGTTTACAATCATACCGAGTTCTTTGAGATATGCGGCGGCGCCATCTCTTGACCAACAAATTGAAGTCAATTTAGATGAAACAAGTCAACAACTTGTAGAATATGATAGGAGTTCTACTATTAGTTTAGCTCAGGTTTTCGAAAATGAAAGACAAGGCTCACCCATATTTAGACCTACATTCAAAGTCAAATATCTTTATACGAATTCCTATACAGGCACTACCACCTATAACCCATTCAAAAACTTGTTGTATTATGTAAATCCCGAGGAATCACAAATAAGTGGAATATGGAAAGGATTTCCTCAGTACTATGAGTTCGATTTTTTCAGACCAAATATCCCTGATGGGCATTTTACATACAAAGCAAAAAGTGCATACACCTACAATTGGATGTATTATGTAACATATGCTGCGGAAAATGATTATGAGGAAAAACTTTTCTATACATCTCCAAGTTTTGGGACCTTGAATTGGGTGGCTAAAAACGGAATTCCATTTTCAATAACAAACACATTAGAGGAGGGAAACCCAATTGTTCAGTTTAGTTGTGTTGCTAGTCATGGATTGACACCAGGAGAATATGTTGAACTTTCCATTTCGTATGAGAATAAAAATATTTTCTTGGTATATTCGTTAGGTAATGGACAATTTGATAGTGAAGAATATGTCTTCAATCTATTCAACTTGGGATATACGGGTACAACTTTTGCAAACGGAACCACAGGTACTTTCAAGAGGGTAATAAATCCTGATAATATTGAAGAAACTAAATCCGAATATTATGTTAGAAGACACAAGGTTCTCACAAATATTGAAGATATGATTGTGTCTAAAGCCGGGTTTGAAAAAAATATTTTTTTGGAAGAAAAGAAATTGGAATTCAGTTCTATTACACCTGATAATGTTACTCGAATATCTCAAAAAACAAGTAGTAACGCCTATAATTTTACTGTAGGATACGATTTAAATCTTTTGGGATTGAAGGACAATCAGAAAAGACCAATATCAGAATTGTATCTTTCAATTATAAACAAAGGATTCTCGGGATATTTCAACAACCCAACAAATGAAATTGGATTAAAACAAGGTTGGGAATTCAATATAACAAATCCAATCAATAGTTGGTGGTCACAAAATAACGTTGAGTCAAATACCTCAATTCCCACTAGCGCTTATACAAAAACAAATGGTGCCACTAAAACCTTCTACTATAATCTTGATTTAAAGAGAGGAGACATGATTGATGGAGACTTTTGTGAGTGGAACAATTCGGAACAACTTGAGCGTGTCGTTTCAACTTATTATCAAAAGTTGAAATATAATCAAAATGTTTTCCAAACCACGAATACATCGGACCCTAACGCCGCAGGTTTTTATTATGTTCCTCATAACAAGTTGACGATAAGAGTGTTTTCTAATTATATTGAAAATGCCCCATCGAACATGGTTGATGGGATTCCCTCTTATGCTTACTACTCAGATGCTGAAGCCCAATTTTTATGGAGGGATTTATACACTTATGGATTTTTTGATGAGCAAGGATTCGGTGTAGATTACCCATATCTAAACTCTGCACATTATCCATATACCGAAGTTACTTTCAGATTAATACCTGAAGGGGCTAATTATAAAACAGGATACGACTTTGTTGTAAAACCACTAATTGATGGATGTGAATAAATTTCAAATATTACAAACAGGTCTCGTGGACAAAGAGATTGTATTACCCGTTCAATTGAATTGGGACTATCTCGGTTTGGATGATGCGATAGATGCTTACGAAGAAGATATGATTAACCAAGTAATTGGTTTAGGGAGGGACTTCGAAGTTTCAAGGTTTGCACATGAACCAGCAACTGGCACAACAAACGATACATTTATAAATTATGAGTTTTATTTCTATTCGGGGGGACCGTTAAATCAAATCAGTAATTGGAAAATTGATTATCTTAATCAAGGATTTACATCGCAAGAAGTTTTTTATTATGTTAACAGTTTCTCGAACTCGTTTTTCAAGTTGGATTTATATGATTCTGTAGATGAGAAAAAACAAATCAACTACGTAACCATGATTATCCCAACACAACAAGGAACAAAAATGGATGTTGTTATGAATCGCACACCTGTCAAAATCAACAAACCAAATTTTGTTTTAGACTACATAGGTGATAGTGAGGGGTTTTTTATTTATTGGTTGAAAAAAAGAAACTTTTTGGATATCAAAAGATTCTACATGACCGCAAAGTTTTTTGATGCTAAAACTGGTCAATTTATCAAAATGATGACAGGAAGTACAAATAGACAAGTTGATAGAACTAATGGACCTCAAGCGTATTTAACTAACCCATTTAGTTTTGACAGCACAAAATATTTTTATTATCAAGTGGATTTAGATTATGAGAAACAAACTTACGTAGTTTCAAATACTGAGGGACAAAGACTTGGGACAAACATTCCCATAAAATGGTTTGAATATGTTAACCCATAATGAATCAAGATTATTATAGATTTATTGTGTCCCCTGAGACAGTTATCTCTGACATTGCGAAAGTCACCGTAAGTGGACAGACATTTGGAGTATACTCGGGTATGTCCCAAATGGTGACATCGGGACCAAGATTTACATCTTTATTTACTGGGTTGACGGTAAACTTTCTTTTGAATCAGACAACAATAGATGAGGGATATTATTCACCTTTTGATGGTTTTGTTTTGCAAAAAAATGTTGTCGCTAATTTCATATTTTCATCTACAACTCAAGAACCTTACAAATGGTATGTTTATAATACATCAGATGAGTTTCAAAAGTTTTTGGATTTATCCTCTTATACTATTGATTGGGGTGATGGTACACCGAAACAGACAATCACGAACTACGCACCGAACTCTATAAATCATACTTACCCATCGGCGGTTAAAGAATATACAATTGTGATGGAACAAAGAAATCCTTGGGGTGTGACAAAAGTTCAAAAAACAATTCATACACCTTATGTGAATGTGCCAATCCCAAATCCAAAAGGGGAAATATATTTCACAACATTAGATGGAAATTGGTTAAAAACACCAATATCGTATGATTATATATTCTCAGGTGATGCGGTGAATATCGTTTCTGCTCAAACCTCGAACAATTACGTAGTGGTCCCTTTCACAATATCTGGTCTTACTAAGTCGAGACTAACAGAGTTACAAATATATGGAACAGTTCCTTTAACCGCCCCGTTGTTCAATGAAAAGTATCAACTTGGAGTTCCGATTATTGCAAATGGTCAGATATGGGGTGTTGTCACAAACGCTGAGTTAAATGTTTTTACTGCTTACACTATTCAAGATGTAAACTATTATGATTATCAAGATGGTACCACAATATTTTTCGAGGAGTCATCAGGTTTGACAACATCTAACTTGACTGCGGTACCGATAACAAAAGAGGAGGTTTTAATTAAGGTTGTGGACCAACCAAATATTCAAACGAATGTTTTTGTCGAAAGAGGTAAGAATAGTGCTTACGAAAGAGTACAAAGACTTGGAGAAGTTGACAATTTAGGTGATATGATTAACTACGGATATGGATTTTTCAACGTTGTCAATAAAACAAATGGAGAAGTGTGAAAAATCAAATAAAACTATTTATAAAATAAAAGAAAATGGCAATTGGTTCATATGGTACAATAAGACCAAGTGATGTATCTCCTGAGGACGTGGAGATTATAATGAATTATACACCATCGAGAGATGCAACAAATGAGTTTGTATTAACTACCTTGGATGCAAAAACATTACTTAGACCTTATTTCAACAACAGTTCAACAGGTGGAGACCCTAATGAGGTTCTCGGAGGACTTTACAACTTAACTTTACCCGCTGAACAATTCAATGCTCTCGGTATCTACACATTATATATTAGACCTGCACAAATCAGAACCACAATAACAGATTGTGGAGTTTTGAGTGCATTACCAAACGTCAAAGGAATCATAATTGACTTGGCAGGTGTACCACCACAGTATCTAAATAAGTTTGTACCTGAAGGATTGGTAGGCTTCAGAGTTGAATATTTGAATCCCGACGGAACCAAGATACCAAACTTCTTCAGAATGATTACATCTTGTTTCTTTTGTGAACCAGTTGTTGTGAATCAAGTAAACACTACTCAAAAAGCTATCAGATACAGATATGTTGATGGAATTGCAAATCTTTTATTTTGTACATTATCACCCTCATCATCACCGACTAACAAACCTAATGCGACGCCCTTTATTGGACAACCTGACCAAGATATTATTATAAGTAATACCTACTTCAATCCAATTACTGTTGAAATTAACATGGTTGAATATGACATTTCATCTCTTGCTATTGCTCTTTTTGGTAATCAGACTAAATCTATTGATGACGGTATCTATACAATCTACGACGATGAAAATAATATATACAGACAGTATAATTTATATGAAATAAGAGACCAATTCAACGCGTTATTGTTTGAGGTTAGACAAAATAGAGGCACAAATATTGATTTTAGTAAGAACTTTACAAACATCTCAACTTAATGGCGAAAACGATAAAAAAAACTAAATTTTTTTATCCGCCGAGACCAGGTAGTGGGGCGGGTACATTCTCCGACAATATTGTTGGTTTACAAACTGTCGAAGGGGGTGGACTCACGCAAGGTAATTTTGAGTTTACGACGGGTGTAACGGAGAAAGTTAATCGATTCTTTAATGTGGGTGCATTCTCTGAACCTATGAGTTTGGAGATGATGGATATTGATGACTTGTTCATGAGTAGGAAGATTATTGCAACTCAGTTCAGAGTCTATCCAAACTATGATGTTTCACAAGTATTGAACTTCTCGATGTATGGTTCTTTAGCGAAAAGATTTCAAGTATCAGTCATCCATATTATCAATCAATTTCCAGCAGCTTTAGATGTATTGTTTCTAAACTTAAACTTTTTGACGGGGTATACCGCTGAAAACATCTTATACGATTCAGTTCAAGACACTACATACTTTAAAGTTGATGTCGACAGGATTAATAACCCGTTTGATATTGATTATTCTATCAGTGCTACTACAAACCTCTCTGTCAGAGAAATTGAGGTTTCACAATATAGAAATCTATACAACACCTATCTTGATTATTGTGTTTCAATCAACGATAACATTTTCAAAGTAGTTGCTTTCACACCTTCACAAACTCTTTCGAGTGGATACGTGGAGTTTATAGTTTCAGGGGCACCTTTTGGGACTACAGCATCAACAATCACAGAACAATACCAAATAAGATTGAATGATTTGGTTACAGACAAAGTATTCAATGAAAATTTTGATGAGGTTGAAAAGTTTTTACTTAATAGATTAATTAGACCTGAGTACACTGCATTTTTCCAAGTACCTGAACAGAACGAGTTTGGTCAGTTTTATACCTCATATCAACAAGTTACTTTTCCAAAAGACGGTGTTTGGAACTTAGATATTAGGTCCAACAATTTTGATAATTACATATCTCAACTTCAACTGATTGCGGAAAACTTGGATTCGTTCAAATCAAATTTAATTTCTAGATTTCTGATTACTGATGCTCTGAAAGAGTTTGATACTTTGGGACAGAAGGTAGAAAAGATTTTTCAAATCTATGGAAGAAGTTTTGACCAAGTAAAACAATTTATAGATGCCCTAGCCTTTATGAACTCGGTTAATTATAATCCTAGCAATGATATCCCATCTCAACTTTTAGTAAACTTAGCAAGAACATTGGGTTGGTCTTCTAATTTTTCGCCGATTACTAACGAAGATTTTCTTACTTCTATTTTTGGGAATACATCAACACCAACTTACCCTGGTTATGCTAGAGCACTTACACCGACAGAATTAAACTACGCTTTTTACAGAAATTTAATTTTGAATGCCGCGTACCTTTTCAAATCAAAAGGAACAAGAAGGTCTGTTGAGTTTATAATGAGATTGATTGGTGCCCCTGAATCACTCATAGAATATAATGAACACATTTATTTGGCTGACCAGAAAATTAATATGGACCAATTTTTTACTCAATGGGCACAAATATCAGGTGGTACTTATGTTCAAAACTCTCCGTCATTTCAAATTGGTAACACTTACAAAATCAAAGGTAAAACCTATTCGGGATTTACCTCAACAAATACATTTACTGATGTAACAATTAGATTGGATGACTATCCAATAGATGATGAAGGATACCCTAATGCACCAAGAAATACTGAAACTTATTTTTTTCAAGTGGGCGCTGGTTGGTATGAAGTAACACCACAACATAGAAGTCCTGACCAAGTCACAATTACAAACCTACAATTCACAGGTCAAAACTTTGACATACAAACAGCCTTACAACCTTTCAGTTATGGTCAGATTTATCTTAACAGGTATATAGATTTCCCATTTATGACCGAGGGGTTCAAACTCAGGAAAGTTATTGATAACAATAAGTCTTGGTTGGCGGACGATAACAAGATAAGAGTGTCAACAGATGGCGACTATAACGCATATTATTTCGTTGACGATGAGAAATTAGTTCTGAATGTAAAAAATGTTGATTTATTCTTAAATCCCGCACAAGGTTTGGTATATGATGTTTGGGATTCATCAGTTAAAAATGATTACCCAATTCCAGAATCGGGATTAACTGTAGGTTATCCTGTACCTGGTGGAGTGGATTGGACATATATAAATCCTGAACCAAAGAAAAAAACCTTTTTTGAGTTTTCACAGACTTTTTGGGAAAACATGATTAATGCCAGAAACCGCCAGTTCATCACGGATGGAAAGACAGGAGGTTATCCTACACTCCAATCTATATGGTGGAAATATATAGAATCGGAAGAGACAGTTGGTATACCAAATAACAAATACACTTATCAAAAATTGATAGATTATATAAACGGAATTGGGCCTTATTGGCAAAAATTAGTCGAACAGATGATGCCTGCCACAACAATATGGAATGGAGGTACAAGATTTGAAAATTCTGTATTCAATAAACAAAAGTTTGTTTATAGAAGACAAAGAGGTTGTCAATTTGTGCCAGTCCCTGTTGACCCCTGTTTCGTCAACTCAAATATATATGATTTTTCTTGTTCCAACCAATTTACAGATTTTTTTATCTATCCGTGGTTGAACGGTGATATTACAGTCAGTAATTTCAGTAGTATTTTAACAAACAGAATTAATTCCATGTTAACTTCATTGGGGTTGACACTTAATGACTGTATACAATCATCGGTAGGAACAAAATGGTATATAAATTTTGCAATTGGGACAAATCAAATTATCAATCAACAATTTTACACTGGATTTGGAATCGATGATGTACCAACAAGTCAACTTTGGAGAAGTAGTTTGATTACAAATCTTCCAAAATTGAACGATTATGGTTATAGTTATTTTTTGAATGGTAACTTTTTAACGATTAATGGTTTGACTTGTAGCCCTTTTGATTTACAAAGTTTGGTTTCGTTGAAAGTCGGTATTGACATAAGCATAAATTGTAAAAAATAAAAATGCCAATTTTTGCAGACATAAGCGTTACGGGTAATTGTTCAACAGGTCAACTTGGTGCGGCTAAAGTTGTACCTTATAATGCAACTCCACCGTTCACCGTTGAATGGATTACACCATATTTGGGTGAAGATGTTGGAATTTTAGAATCTACAAGGACTAATTTATCATACGGGACATATTATATTAGAATCAACGACAGTACCCTACCTGTTAACGAAGAGATTTATGCGAACATACCTATTTCAAGTGGTATGTGTGTTTCTGTCACTGGAGTTGCACCCACAACATGTAATTTTACCAATGGTGCGGTTACAGGTACATCAACATCCTATTTTTCTAGTACCAATTTTTATCTCTATACTTCAAATAATTCTTATTTGACTTCAGCATCAACGATAATCAATCAAGTTGTTTTTAATAGTCTGAGTGCTGACACATATTATATGATTGCCGAAGACCTCGGTGGTTGTACTGGAAAAAGTCAAAACTTTATAATTGAACCCTCGGGTGTATTTGATTGCGGTCTTTATGTGGTCCCGAACTCCGCATGTGGTGGAAATCCAATAGGTAAAATATTCGTAACAGGTCAAACAGGTACAGCACCATACAAATATTATTGGACCGATGGTCAGACAGGAAGCACTATAACTGGACTAACCGCTGGTCAATATTCAGTCCAAGTGACGGATAGTAAGGGATGTTCGGTTACGAAGAAAGCTCAAATTGTGAATATTGCTCCTTTAGGTTTTGGAATATTCACAGCAACACAACCAACGTGTTTTTCAAGTGATGGTATAATTAATTTGACAATCACAGGAGGTACCGCACCATATTATTATTCTGCCTCAACAGGGGCGGTCTCGATTTCTTATTCCAAAACTTATACTCTCTCAGGGTTAAGTGCAGGTCAATATAACTTTTTGGTTACTGACGCGGGATTATGTTCGATAAATGTTGGTACAACATTAGAAGTACCACAGGGAATCACAGACGTGCAAATAATAGGTCAAAGTTCATATTGTTCCTCCAATAATGGACAGATTATTATCAACGTTATAGGTGGTAATGTACCAATTACTTATACATTAGTATACCCCGACGCTAATGTTGTCAACGTTACCAATAGCCAAACCTCTTATTTATTTAACAATCTGCAACCAGGAACATACCTTGTTACAGTTCAGGATAGTTTAACTTGTAGTTATGTTCAAGAAATAACAATTTTATCTTCGAATAAGTATACAATATCGACTTCGACGGTGGGAACGACCTGTAATCAAAATAATGGTCAAGTTTATGTTAGTTGTTCGTCGGGATATACTTTACCTTTGGATTTTTCATTAGATGGTTTAAGCAATGTGATAGACACAGGTCTTTCTGCGGTAACGTTCTCAAATGTAACATCAGGACAGCATACAGTTACCGTGACAGATGCGGATGGGTGTGTTCAAACCACTCAAGTTTTTGTTCCATCAAGCCCCCAATTAGATTTTTCACTTTATACTACATCTTGTGGAACAGGAAACAATGGTTCAATAACCGCATTTATAACATCAGGGACTCCACCATACTCTTACAAATGGTCAGACAACGTGGAAGGAAACCCACAACAGATAAATGTTAGCGGACTATCGGCGGGAACTTATAATTTGACAATAATTGATTCTGCAGAATGTTCGTTGACAAGAAAAACAACTATAAGTTGTGATTCAAGTTATGTATCATTTGAAAGTTATGTTATGGGAGAAAATATAATAACAATTCAACCTGGTTCTAAGTTTGGATTAATTCAAATGTTGAATGAGGGATTTCAAGATATCACTTCGGGTAATACTGATTGTGATATGGTGAGCGCAATTTTCACCGCAAAAGTATCTGTGATTCCTGAGGGAACAGTCGTTACTCAATCATTCTATACCTCAACTTCTCTTGTTGACATACCATCAGATAATCTTTGGTACGACACTGTTAAATCTCTGTTATTATCAATACCTGGAATTGGGGCGGTTACAGTTGACCCGTTGAATAATATAATTTCTATTCAAACAAGTACAACAAATAATTCGTTAGAGAATCAAGAAATAAAAGTTGAACTAGTGATAGTTTATGATATAATGTGTTTAACATAATGGTACAAATTAGAATTACTGAAATATCGGGAGGTACATACCCTATTAGTGTTTACATAACTGATGTTTATGGAAACAACCAATTCTTATTGGGCACAATTACTCCAGGTCCTGTTCCTCCTCAAGTAAAATACAATTCAACCATACCATCAATTTTCAGTACGGCACCTGAAATAATTCTAAAGTTGATTGATGCGAACGGTTGTGAAATCTTCAAAATTTTGGATTGTACATTCGGTTGTGCATTTGAAATTACAATTGAATTAGCGAGTTGTATTGTAGATATATCCATTTCAGAATCTTCTTGTGCTTTCGTAATTTGTTAACACTCATTTTTTTTACGATTCTCAATAAATAAACATCCCACCTTTGGTATTTATAAAATAAATCTGCGGATGGCCCTTCATACTATTTTAGTTGTAAATAATGCTATAGGTTGTGTTGATTCAGAGATTGAACAACAGTTGACAGTAACAGGTTGCACCAATTACATCATTAGACTTACTCAGAATTCAAATGCTTTAGGGCCATTTTCAATTTATTTGGACGAAGATTTATTTGGTTCAGGATATACAAGAACAGATTTGTTGAATGGAGTTGTTGTAAACTTCGAATGTGGTACACCAACGCCAACTCCAACACCAACTCTAACGCCAACACCTGCAACGCCAACACCAACACCAACTAATACTGAGACTCCGACTGTAACTCCGACAAATACTCAGACCACTACTCCAACACCAACAAATACTGAAACTCCGACTGTAACTCCGACAAATACTCAGACCACTACTCCAACACCTTCGGAGACAGCGACACCTGGCGCAACACCAACACCTACTGAAACACCAACTCCAACACAAACTCAGACGCCAACTAATACCCAAACTCTAACTCAGACACCTACTAATACCCAAACTCCAACTCATACACCAACACCGACAGGTACTCCTACAATTTTTGAGATTCAAATTTTAGACGAAGATGGTAATGTAATCATTACTCAAGATGGTAACCAATTGATTCTTCAACAGACTCCAACAACATACTTAGTGAGTACGGGAGATACTGTGAGTGTTTGTGGTGTGGGTGCTGGTTCATATACTCTATCAGTTACAATATATTCACCAACAAGTGGGTGGTATGATGTTGTGAGATTTTTCCAAGACGTATCTCTGGCAACTCCATTCAATGGTGGTGATTTATATTATACAAACACTATTGATGGCTGTGGAAGTTTTCTGCAGATAGATAGTGAAGGTTATACAATTAATATTTGTAATCCTTGTTAAAATAAAAAATGAAAAAGTAAATAATTAAAATATTTATTAATTATGGCAAACGTAAGAATAACCGACTTAGATTTAGTCCTATCGGCAGCCCCAAACGATAGGCTCTATATAGTAACCGACTACACTGGCGGAACCTCGGGGACTTCTTCGCAAATATCATATTCTGCTCTGACTTCTGGTTTCACCTCGGGGACATCTGGAACTAGTGGTTCGTCAGGAACTTCTGGAAGCTCAGGCTCGTCGGGAACTAGCGGAAGCTCAGGTTCTTCGGGAACAAGTGGTAGCTCTGGTTCATCAGGAACAAGTGGTAGTTCAGGACTGGAAGGTAATTTAGCTTCTTGGAGATTCACAGGTGCGACAGATACAACAATCAATCCAGGTTCAGGATATTTTGCTTTGAACACAGGAGATGATTTTTCACAAACAACCACATCAGTATCTATAAGTGACAATTCATATTACCCTTCAATATCATTTCAAACTTATCTCAATAATATCAGTATTGGTACTTTATTGAAATTCGTAAGA